>TARA_R110002073_G_scaffold108336_5_pt1 | contig 140189 bp, 128 predicted proteins | sample TARA_R110002073 | Tara Oceans TARA_R110002073 (sample SAMEA4397174) | marine metagenome | biome: Polar Biome; feature: [DCM] deep chlorophyll maximum layer (ENVO:01000326); material: water (ENVO:00002006), including particulate matter (ENVO:01000060) such as... | depth 40 m
AAAATACTTTTTATTAAATCATTGAAAAAGTATCAAACAACTATTTACTAACAACTTTCACCCTTTTACATTGTACTGTTTTGCATTTTAACTTACCTCGTTTAAAACCTTGCAACTTTCACACAAATGTCCTACTTTAGCTACTGATGGTACAACAAATAACAAAAGGGATTAAAATCTCTGTAAAAACCAAATATGATGGCACTCTTTACAGAAATCATCACCTATACCATAATTTCAGCTACTATATTACTATTGAAAATGAATCCTTAGAAACTGTTCAATTAACAGATCGATTTTGGAAAATTCTAGACTCATTAAACAGGATCGAAATTGTTGAAGGTGAAGGAGTGGTTGGACAAACTCCAATCCTAGAACCCCAAGACACATATACGTATAAATCTGGATGTTTTCTTTTATCAAATATTGGAGCGATGAGTGGCTTCTTTACAATGGTAAATTTAGAAACTCAACAAAATTTTGAAGTAACCATACCAACATTTCAACTCTCAACACCAATATCATTAAACTAATCAAAAGAAATAAAAAAGGGAAACTTGCTCGAGTTCGGGTAAAAGAACCCGAATGCTACAATTGTGGTCATCCTTTTTTTGGTCAGGAAAAATACTGTCCTGAATGTGGACAGAAAAACAAGAACAAGAAAATTACTTTTGGGAGTTTTGTAAAAGAAGTCTTTAATGGGTTTATTTCTTTAGACGGTAAGTTTTGGACAACTTTAGTTCCTCTTTTAATAAAACCTGGAAAGGTTTCTAGAGATTTTATTGATGGTCGAAGAGCTCGGTATTCAAACCCTTTTCAATTCTACTTAACTGTTTCCATTGTTTTCTTTATCATCTTAGGATTGGCCGACAGGTATCAAGAATTCAAAGAGCTTCAAGAAGGGAGAACAGTACAAACCGCTAACCTTGCTGATCTTACAAAGCAGACTCCAGATTCTGTCATTGAAAAAACCACAGATGAAATCAACAGTAAATTAAGTGATCTAAACAAAATTAAAGGCGTAAAAATAGATTCAATAACATCCCAACAGATAAGAAACAGAAATAATAGCCCTATTTTCAATTTTGATGGAGGAAAGAATAGTACCATCACTAAAATGGTTGATTACCAAGAAGCACATCCAGAAGTACCAATGGACGCAGCATTGGATAGCTTAAAGATAAAGAAGGAGTTTTGGAATCGATTTTTATACACAAAGGCAAAAAAAATTAATGCTTTTAGCACGAATACTAGGGAAGAAAACAAGAAGTTTATTCAAGAAATCATCTCTTACGCCTCCATTTCTATCTTTATATTTCTACCATTTTTTACGATGTTTTTGAGGTTTATTTATATCAGAAGAAAGTTTACCTATGTAGAGCACCTCATTTTTGTTTTCCATACGCAAACTGTTTTCTTTATTCTTCTTACACTATTTTACCTCTTAGGATTAGCAACGGGAAATGAGAATGTTGTTTGGATATTTACAATTATATTTTTGCTCTATTTATTAATTGCAATGAAGAAGTTTTTCAAACAAGGTTATATAAAAACGTTCTTTAAATTCTGCATCCTCAACCTTGGATATATTGTTCTAGCATCTATTGGTTTTGCTATTCTTTCGGCAGTTGCCTTTGCAATACATTAAAGCATCAAATCAGTTACTTGATTATTCTTTAAATCTTTATAGCTTAGAAAGAGTTCACTTTCTTTTTTTACAGAAGTAATACTAACGGTTTCTACAAAAGGTCTCTTCATTTTTAATGTAGTTCTTTCTGTTCCTTTATTAGTACTTTGATGAAATTTCAATATTTCATTTTGTGTGTAATCCGAATGATCATCCAACCATTCGTCAAACCAATTTACTCGCTCTTTCTTTGTCTCTTTATCATACAAAGTTGATGATGACCATATTTTAGGTTTTTGATCTAATTCTTGAAAATGTTTCTCAGTTCCATCCCATACAAGTTCATAGGTTTTTAATTGATTATTCCAATCAACTAAAACAATTGTAAAAGGCTCAATATTATCGAAGTTAAAATTTTCTATATACTCAACAGGATCATTAACACTTAAAATATTCTTTACAACAACACCTCTACTCATTTTATAATAAGAATTTCGCTGGTGTTTTTCAAAGCTGCCATTTAATAAACAAACCAATCTATTTTTATTGCTTATTCCAATCCAAGTACCTCCTGCCAACTGATCTTTTGGGTACAACATTTCTACATCATTTTCTTTATATTTCTTTGGAGGAATTGTCATTCGCATCGGGCTTTCATCGCGATTTGATGTTAAAATAAAGCCATTATTTTTTAAAGGTAAATAAGTAACTGTACACATAATATAGTATCTGTTTCTGATAATTTACAAGATCAAATCAAGTCATTATAACTAAAAATAAATTGTAACTTTGCCACTTGAAAAGTGGACCTTATTTCTTTGTCTAAAATAATGACAAGGTTTCACTTAAAGAAAGAAAAAACAAACTAAAATAAAACAAATTAAAAATGGGAAGAGGTTTTTTTAAAGTTCCAGAAGCAGTGAATGAGCCCGTTAAAGGCTATGCTCCAGGATCACCAGAAAGAGAAGAGGTTTTAGCAACTTACAAGGCAATGTTTAATAGCAATATTGATGTGCCAATGCACATTAATGGTGAAGAAGTAAGAACTGGTAACACAAGAAAAATTACCCCTCCACACGATCATAAACACGTTGTTGGACAATATCATGTTGCTGAAAAATCGCATGTAGATACTGCAATTTCTACAGCTTTAGCTGCAAGAGAAGCATGGTCTAACGTTAGTTGGATGGAAAGAGCTTCTATCTTTTTAAAGGCTGCTGAGTTATTGGCAGGCCCATATAGAGCAAAAATGAATGCTGCTACAATGATAGCGCAATCTAAAAATGTACACCAAGCAGAGATTGACGCTGCATGTGAAATGATTGACTTCTTCCGTTTCAACGTACAATACATGACTGACATCTTTAAAGATCAGCCTGATTCTGCACCAGGAATTTGGAACAGAGTTGAGTATAGGCCACTAGAAGGATTTGTTTATGCAATTACACCGTTTAACTTCACGTCTATTGCCGCTAATTTAGTAGCTGCCCCAGCTTTAATGGGGAATGTTATTGTTTGGAAACCATCCGATCATCAAGCATACTCTGCACAAGTAATTGTAGACTTATTTAAAGAAGCTGGTTTACCTGACGGAGTAATAAACGTTGTTTATGGTGACCCAATAATGATTACTGATACTGTATTAGCATCTCCAGATTTCTCTGGATTGCACTTTACTGGATCTACACATGTTTTCAAAAATTTATGGAAACAAATTGGAAACAATATCCATAACTATAAAACATACCCAAGAATTGTTGGAGAAACAGGTGGGAAAGATTTTATCTGGGCACATAATTCTGCAAACCCTCTACAAGTTGCTACGGGAATTACAAGAGGTGCTTTTGAATATCAAGGACAAAAATGTTCTGCAGCTTCACGTGCTTTTATTCCTGCATCAATGTGGGAAGAAGTAAAAGATCATTTAATTTCTCAAGCAAGTGAAATAAAAATAGGTTCTCCAGAAGACCCATCTAACTATGTAAATGCAGTAATTCACGAAGGTTCTTTTGATAAAATTGCAAGTTTCTTAGATACTGCTAAAACAGATGCTGATGCAGATGTTATTATTGGAGGTGGTCACGATAAATCTGTTGGATATTTTATTGAACCAACTGTTATTGTAGCAAAAGACCCAATGTATAAAACAATGTGCACAGAGTTATTCGGCCCTGTAATGACTATTTATATATATGAAGATGCAGAATGGGAAGCTTCATTAAAATTAGTAGATGAATCAACAGAGTACGCTTTAACAGGTGCAATTTTCTCCACAGATAGATATATTGTTGAGAAAGCGTCTAAAGCATTAGAAAATGCTGCTGGAAACTTCTATATCAACGACAAGCCTACAGGAGCTGTTGTTGGACAACAACCTTTTGGAGGAGCGAGAGCTTCTGGAACAAATGACAAGGCAGGTTCTGCACAAAACTTATTGCGCTGGACTTCTGTTCGCTTAATTAAGGAAACATTCGTTACACCAACGGATTATAGATATCCTTATTTAGGAGAATAATATTACAAAAAAGCCTCACTTAAAAGTGAGGCTTTTTTTTTTGGTTTTCATTATTTTCTAGCCACAGCCTCCTCCTGTTGCTTGATGAAATATACGAGCATCATAAACATTACTCTTCACACCGTTAAACTCAGCATGAATTTCAAGTTTAGTTCCAACACTAGGCACTGTGTAAGATTTCCCTCTTATAAGCACACCATTTACAAATATTGAAGACAAACTTGTGAAATCTTCACCTTCACTACTAATAATCTTAAATCTCATTGTCTCTCCAGGGTTATAACTTAACTTGTTAGTTCTTAATTCTATTGAATCAGAAGCAAATTCAACAAGTTCCATGTTTTCATCTTCAGAGCAAGATTGCAGTACTAACATACATACTACGATTAAACTTAAAATTTTAAAATTTCTCATAATTAATTGACTTTTAATTGTTAAACATATCTCTATGACGTAAAAATTTGATTTTACCCTTAGTTGATATATCAATTTAACATCAATACGTCTACTATTAATAATCGTTAATATAAAAAAATAACGCATTCAAGAATCTTGTTAAAGTGACAATAGCCTTTATACTTCTTTTTTTTATTTATTGTATTTTTGAGAAAATTTCCAACCGATTTTAATGAAAAATATAATTTTTCTATTCCTTTTTGTTTCCTTTTCATCATTTTCCCAAGTCAATAAAAAAACTGTATTTGTTAAATACATTGATAAGGCAATTACTGTTGATGGAGTCTTAAACGAATCTTCGTGGTCTAAAGCACAGCCCGCTAGTAATTTCTTTCAATATTTCCCCACAGATACAGAACAAGCAAAAAGGCAAGCTGAAATTAAATTTATGTTTGACGATCGAAACTTGTATGTAGGAATAAAAGTATATGCAAAAGGAAAAGACTATATCGTTCCCTCTTTAAGAAGAGATTTTAGAGCAGGTGGGAGTGATAATATTACACTAATGTTTGACACCTTTAATGATGGAACAAATGCTTATGTTTTTGGATCTAATCCCTATGGAGTAAGAAGAGAAATTCTATTATCAGGTGGAGGTAATGACTTAAGAGGTTTTAATGGAGCTTGGGACACCAAATGGTTTGGTGAATCAAAAATTCATGACGACCATTATATCTTAGAGTGGAAAATACCGCTTTCTGCTTTTAAATATAATGAAGGTGAAACGAAATGGAGATTTAACAGTTATCACTTCGACACTCAAGATAACGAACGAAATACATGGATTAACATTCCTCAAAATCAGTTTATTTTTAACCTAGCTTTTATGGGTGACATGATTTTTGAAAGACCTTTAGGTAAATCGAAATCACCAATCTCATTGATTCCATATGTGAACACAATTACGGGAAATGATTTTGAAACAAAAGAGTCTATAAGTGATTTTAAAGTAGGAGGCGATGTGAAAATGACCATTGCCAATAGCATGAATCTAGACATCACAATTAATCCAGATTTTTCTCAAGTTGAAGTTGATCAACAAGTAACCAACTTAACTCGTTTTGAAGTAGGGCTCCCAGAACGAAGGCAATTTTTTATAGAAAATAGTGACTTATTTGCTGATTTTGGAGACAGTAGAGATGCCAATCCTTTCTTCTCTAGGCGAATTGGAATTGCCAGAGACAAAGATGATAATACTATTGAAAATAAAATAATCGCTGGGGTTCGACTGAGCGGTAAGCTCAATAATAATTTACGATTAGGAATTTTAAGCATGCAAACAGATGAAGACGTTGCCAATGAAATTCCTACTGTCAACAATTCCGTAATCTCAATACAACAAAAAGTTTTTAGTAGGTCAAATCTTAGCTTTCTATTTATTAACAAACAAATCACAAAGGATTATGATTTTGTGGCTGAAGAAGACAAATACAATCGTGTTATAGGAATAGATTATACATTAGCATCCGCTGATAACACATGGAGCGGGAAATATTTTTTCCATAAATCATTTTCTCCAGGAGTGTCTACAAAAGATTTCTCTGGTGGTTTTAGAACTGAATTTAACAACAAAAATTTAGGTATTAGATTAAGCGGTGTATACGTGGCAGACGATTTTAGGTCTGACTTGGGCTTTATTAGAAGGACAGATATTTTAAAAATCAACCCTGAATTTGAATTGAAGTTTTGGCCAAAGGATAGTAATATTCAAAAGCATAGCTTTTCTGTTACTCCAGTTTATATCTGGCGACCAGAATTAGATTATCAAAATTCCGATTACACAATCATCAGTCAATGGGAAGCTAGTTTTAAAAACAACTCAGAACTTAACATTCGCATGTTCAATCGTTTTACACGATTGTATGACGAATTTGACCCAACTGGAACTGATGGTGCTATTGCTTTACCAGGAGATCAAGATTATCGCTACACCAGTTTTGAAGCTTCATTTAGGTCTGATCAACGTAAAAAAGTTTCTTATAGAATTAACCCTTCGGTGGGTCAATTTTTTAATGGAAATAAATATTCGTTACGCGCAAATATGACTGTTCGATTACAACCTTACTTTTCAGGATCCATTCAATTAAATTACGACAAAATTAATCTCCCTAATCCATATCCAGATGCTTCTATTTGGTTAATTGGACCAAGGTTAGATATCACTTTCAATAAAAATGTTTTTTGGGCTACTTTTTTACAGTACAGTACTCAAAGAGAGAACTTCAGCATTAATACTAGACTGCAGTGGAGAGTAGCACCACTTTCAGATTTATTTTTAGTATATAATGACAATTATGCTACTGATGTTTTTAGCCCTAGATTTAGATCTATAAATTTAAAATTTACCTATTGGTTAAATATTTAACACGATCTATCAGATTGGTTGAACATCTAAGTTTCAATCACCCCTTTAACATTTATTTAAGAAATGCTAAATCACGAATCCTTAATTTCGAAACCTTTAATTAATCACAAACAAATAGTTTATTATGATACGTAAAACAATTTCTAGACTTTTAGTCGTCTTATTTGTTTTTGGACTTACGGTAAATGCTGATGCACAACGTAAGAAAAAGAAAAACAAAAAAAGTAAAACAGAACAGGTTGCAAAACCAAAACCGAAGCCAAAACCTAAAAAAGGTGCTATTCTTCCTTTTGCTAAAGTGGTAACAAAAAGTATGAAAACCGACGAAGGTCTGTTTAATGTTCATTCAGAAGATGGAAAATACCTTTTTGAAATCCCTAATTCTTTATTAGAAAGAGAAATGTTAATGGTAACTAGAATTGCCAAAACAGCAAACGGAATTGGATTTGGTGGTGGTAAAACCAACACTCAAGTACTTCGTTGGCAACGAAAAGGAAAACAAATCTTATTAAGAGTTGTTTCTCACAGTGTTGTTGCAGACTCAATTCTACCAGTACATGAAGCTGTTGTTAACTCAAACTTCGAACCTGTGTTATTTTCGTTTCCTATTAAAGCATTAAGCAAAGATTCAACTGGAGTTGTAATTGATGCTACTACTTTATTTTCTACCGATGTTAAGCCTTTAGGTTTTCCTCAATTTTATCGCACAAGATATAGAGTGACTAGATTGGATACGAAACGTTCTTATATTGATAGAGTAAGTAGTTACCCTAAGAATATTGAAATAAGACATGTAAAAACGTATGCAGCTAGTAGAGCTCCTTCTAACGGAGCCGTAGGTTCTATTTCTGTTGAAATGAGTAATTCTATGATTCTGTTACCTAAAGTACCTATGAAACGACGTTATGCTGACCAAAGAGTTGGATGGTTCGCAAGAAGTCAAGTAGATTATGGTTTAGAAGATCAAAGAAGTAAAAGCGTTCGATATTTAGACCGTTGGAGATTAGAAGTAAAGGACGAAGATATCGCTAAGTTTAAAAGAGGTGAACTTGTAGAGCCTAAAAAACAAATCGTTTATTATATAGATAGAGCAACACCAGTAAAATGGCGTAAATATTTAAAAGAAGGAATTGAAGACTGGCAAAAAGCATTTGAAGTTGCTGGTTTCAAAAATGCAATCATTGCAAAAGATCCTCCAAGCAAAGAAGAAGATCCAGATTGGTCTCCAGAAGACGCTCGTTATTCTGTTGTACGTTATTTAGCTTCTCCTATTCCAAATGCAAACGGACCTCACGTAAGTGATCCACGTTCTGGAGAAATTTTAGAATCAGACATCAACTGGTACCATAATGTAATGAGTTTATTACGTAACTGGTTCTTTGTACAAACTGCAGCAATTAATCCAGATGCTCAAGGAATTGATTTTAAAGATGAAGTAATGGGGCGTTTAATTCGTTTTGTATCTGCACATGAAGTTGGACATACATTAGGATTGCCTCATAACATGGGATCTAGTGTTGCGTATCCAGTAGATTCTTTACGTTCTGCTTCGTTTACTAAAAAATACGGAACAGCACCTTCTATTATGGATTATGCTCGTTTTAATTATGTAGCGCAACCAGAAGACAAAGGAGTTGCCTTAATGCCAGACATTGGTCCTTATGACAAACACTCAATTAACTGGGGGTACCGTCCTATTTTAAATACATCTGCTAAAGATGAGAAAGCTACTTTAGACAAATGGATTATAGAAAAAGCTGGAAACCCTATGTATCGTTTTGGTCGTGCAAATGGTGTTGATCCAACTTCTCAAACTGAGGATTTAGGTGATGATGCTATTAAAGCAAGTACTTACGGTATTAAGAATCTAAAACGTATTCTTCCAAATTTAGAAAAGTGGACCACTAAAAAAGGTGAAACTTATGCTGAAATGGGAACTATGTATGGTCAAGTATTAGGACAGTTTTCTCGTTATATGGGACATGTTACTACAAATATTGGTGGTATTTATGAATATAATAAAACAGCGGATCAAGATGGAGCTGTGTATACTCATGTAAGTAAAGAACACCAAAGAAATGCATTGAAATTTCTTAACAAAGAATTATTCGCAACTCCAAAATGGATGTTGGATAAAAACATCTTTGGTAAAGTTCAATCTAGTGGAGCTGTAGAAAGAATTAGAGGTCTTCAAGCGAGAACTATCAATGGTATTTTAAATGTAGGTAGAATGTCTCGTATGATTGAAAATGAGACTATGAATGGTTCAAAAGCATACAACCTAGTTTCTTTATTTTCTGACTTAAGAAAAGGTATTTGGTCTGAGTTATACAATGGAAGAACTATAGATACTTATAGAAGAAACCTACAAAAAACTCATATTGATCGTTTAAACTTTTTATTAAACACAGCTCAAAATCAAAGAGGTTTCCCTGGATTTAGAGCTGCTGTAAATGTAAATCAGTCTGATATCAAATCTTTTGCAAGAGGAGAGTTAAGTAGGTTGAAGCGCGATGTTAGAGCTGCGGCAGCTAAAGCGCCTAATACAACTACTAGATATCATTTACAAGATGTATTAGCAAGAATTAACAATGCATTAGATCCTAAATAATAGGAATAAGATACAAATGAAAAAGCCTCGCAAATTGCGAGGCTTTTTTTATGTTATGTTTTTTCTAGAACGGTAGATCGTCTGGCTCATCGCTACTTAAATCTGGAGCAGGTTGAAATTGTTCTGTAGGCGGCAACTGTGTCGGAGCAGCTTGCGCTAAGCTCTCAATTCTCCAACCCTGAATAGAATTGAAATATTTTGCTTCTCCTTGAGGGTTTACCCATTCTCTACCTCTTAAGTTGATAGATACTTTTACATCTTGTCCAACTGCATAATTATTTAACAAATCACATTTGTCTTGAACGAACTCAATCATAATCATTTGAGGATATTGCTCATCTGTAGTGACAACCAATTCTCTTTTTCTGAAACCGTTACTTCCAAAAGTTTGAGTTTCACCTACTAATTTAACTTTACCTATTACTTCCATAATTTCTATTTTAATAAAAGTACTTTCCAAGCACTTTCTACATCAGTATTTTCTAAATATTGTTGAGCAAATGTATGTTTTTTTGCAATTTCTAAACCTACATATTGGCTATGTTCTTTTGCAAAGTTATTAACAGCCTCTTCAGTTGGTAATGATTCTACATTCCCTAACATTCCTAATTGATTTCCTGTTAAAACAGTACTGTTTCTTATCTCATTTGGAATACTATCTACTCCAATCCCTAAAGTAGAAATAGGCTTTGGAATCTCAAAAAATCCTTCTCTTGCTCTCGAATAATAACTTCCTCCTGCCCTAGCAACCAAATCTATTTTGTATTGATCTATCATTCCATTCTCATCCAAAACAGTATCGTTGATATGTAATTTTACAACCTCACAAACAATTAAATTTCCAGCACCACCTTCATTCCCAGTATAAATAATGTCTTTCACTTTGCATTCAAATTGCACGGGAGATTCTCCAACTCTAAAAGGCTTTACCTCGTCTGAAGGTACCATTGTAAATCCTGCTTTCTCAAACTCGTTTACTCCTTTGGGATACTCGGTACTACTCAAGGACATTTGATGTACAATATCATAATTCACCACATTAATCACCACCTCTCTAGTTGCTTCAGCATTTTGCAATGTATGTTTTGTCGTATTATCTCTTACCCTTCTAGCGGGAGAAAAGATCATCATTGGTGGATTGGATCCAAAAACATTAAAGAAACTAAATGGAGATAAATTTGGGTTACCATCTTCATCAATAGTACTAGCAAAAGCAATAGGTCTTGGAGCAACAGCACCTAATAAATATGCATGAAGTTTTCCTGCTGAAATTTCTTTTGGAGATATTGAAGGCATTGTAAAAAATTTGTTGAGTAAAGATACTATCAATTTTACAAATCAGTTATATACACGAATACTTTATATTTGTTTGATGAGTTTTTTTAAAAACACCCTTTTTCTTAAACGGATTGCCATCCTAATTTCCATAATTATTGTGTCTTTAATTCTATGGAATACCTATTCTTTTTTCAAACTATTTAAGTCTGAAGAACGTTCTAAAATGGAAGTCGTTGCCATGGCTTTAAAAGAGTTTGCTATTAATCAAAATTTGAACGACGATTTTAATGTTGAAGGAAAAGTTATTGAAAGCAATAGAAATATCCCCATGATTTTAGTGGATGCTAATGATCAAATTTTATTAGATAAAAATGGGAATGTAGATGCTAATAGCTTTCAGAATCTGGACTCAACAAAGGCTTTAAATATCAAATATTTACAGAGGCAATTAAGGATCATGAAAAAAGAAAATGATCCCATCGAGATTAAGTTGTCAGAAAATAGAATTCAAAAAATCTACTATCGAAATTCAGATTTAATAAATAAACTTACCTACTATCCGTTAGCATTAATTTTAATTTTGACGTTGTTTTTGGCAGTTATCTACATGATGTTTAATTCTAATAAAATAGCTGAACAAAACAAGCTATGGACAGGAATGGCTAAAGAAACAGCTCACCAAATAGGAACACCGTTGTCTTCTTTACTAGGTTGGATTGCCATTCTAAAAGTAGAAAATATTAGCGAAAAATATGTCGATGAAATTGAGAATGATGTGCATCGATTGAATACCATTGCTAATCGGTTTTCAAAAATCGGTTCACTTCCAGAACTAAAAAAACGAGATGTTGTTACCATTACAAAAAAAGCATATGACTATCTCAAATCAAGAAGTTCGAAACAAATTACATTCAGTTTTGAATCGAAAGAACAGGAACTTTTTAGCAATGTAAATGAAGAACTGTATGGATGGGTCATTGAAAACCTCATCAAAAATGCGATCGATGCCATGAAAGGGAAAGGGTCTTTATCTCTTGCTATTGAATCTGATGCTAAAAAGATTAGAGTATTCGTTACAGATTCAGGAAAAGGGATGTCTAAATCTATGTTTAAACAGATTTTTAAACCTGGTTTCACTACCAAAAAACGTGGTTGGGGATTAGGGTTATCTTTATCTAAAAGGATTATTAAAGATTATCATAAGGGTAGAATTTTTGTCAAAAAATCAGAAATCAATAAAGGAACTACGTTTCAGATTGTATTGGATAAAATTTAATTATCATTCAAAATTTACAGCTATTGATTTTGCTAACTCAACAAACTCCTCATTAGACAATTTCTCTTTCTTTATAAACCGCATATCATCCATCATATTAATTGGTATTAAATGCACATGTACATGAGGCACTTCTAAACCAATAACACTCATTCCGATTCGTTTACAAGGAACTGCTTTTTCTAAAGCTTTTGCCACTCTGTAAGAAAAATCCATCAACCCTAAATAGGCTTCCTTATCCAAATCAAAGATTTTATTTTCTTCTTTCTTCGGAATCACTAAAACATGACCTTTTGCATTCGGATTAATATCTAAAAAGGCAAAATAATGTTCATCTTCTGCAATTTTATAAGATGGAATCTCTCCCTGAATGATTTTGGTAAAAATACTAGCCATGTGTTTTGTGTTTGTATAAAAATAAAAAACGCTTTCCGATTGGAAAGCGTTTTTCTATAAAATTTTAATTCTGGTTTATCTTGAAATCTCAACGATTTCAAAAGTCATAATTCCATTTGGAACCTGAATCTCTGCTAAATCACCTACTTTTTTACCTAACAAACCTTTTCCTATAGGAGATCCTACAGAAAGTTTTCCGTTTTTTATATCTGATTCAGAATCTGCAACCAACGTATAAGAAAATTCAATTCCGTTTGTTGTATTCTTTATTTTCACTTTAGAATGAATCAAAATTTTAGAAGTATCTAACTGACTTTCATCTAAAATACGTGCATTAGAAACTACATTTTTTAATTTTGCTATCTTAAATTCTAAATGAGATTGCTCTTCTTTAGCTGCATGATACTCTGCATTTTCACTTAAATCCCCTTTATCTCTTGCATCTGCAATTTCTTGTGTAACTCTAGGTCTTTCAACTTGCTCAAGATGCAATAATTCATCTTTCAACTTCTTTAAGCCTTCTGGTGTGTAATATGATACGTTACTCATAACGTTAATTTTTAATTTGTTCTTATCGGTTTCTAGAGGCTAGAAACATCCCTTTCCATAAAATACAAAATCCCATTGCCTTTTTACAGAATGAGATTTAGACTACAAATGTACAAAATATTTGTAAATTGCCTTCGTTTTACTACAAATCCCCAAAAACAAAGACAATGAAGAGATTCCTATTTTTATTAAGCACTGTATTATTTTTAGGCTGCACAACAAGTGGTGACACCAATGATTGCTTTCCTTTTATTACAGTTGGCGAAACAGTAAATCTAGATCTCCCTCAATACATTGACTTACAGGTTCCTGGAGGATGGGAGTATGCCCCTGGAGGTCATCAAGGGCTCATTATTTATAATTTAAACGGAGTTCAATTCAAGGCTTTCGACAGGCTTTGCCCTGGAGAAAACATCTCTTCTTGCTCACAAATGATTGTAGACACCAACTTGAGGATTCTATGTCAATGTGATGATAGTGAATACAATATTTTAAACGGCTCTCCTTTAACGGCTGGATCTTCGTGTTTTGCTAAAGAATATCTAGTTGAAAACCTAAATGGTTCCGTTTTAAGAATCACTAATTTTTAATCCTCCTCTAGAAAATAGAATTCGTACTTTTGTGTCTAATTTCAATACATTTTCGATTTGAAAAACTTCTTTTCTTCAGATTTTAAATTGGGTGTACTCGGAGGTGGTCAATTAGGCCGAATGCTGCTTACCGAAACTCAAAAATTTGATATTTACACTGTTATTTTAGACAAATCTCCCGAAGCTCCTTGCGCACTTATATGCAACGAATTTCATCAAGGGGATTTATTAGATTTCGATACCGTATACAACTTTGGGAAAAAGGTAGATTTATTGACCATTGAAATTGAGAATGTAAATATTGATGCTTTAGACAAATTAAAGGCTGAAGGCTTAGAAATCTATCCTAACCCGAAAGATTTAAGAATTATTCAAAATAAGGCGACTCAGAAACTGTTCTATGTAGATCATCAAATTCCTACAGCTGAGTTTTCTCGTTTTACTTCCTTAGAGGAATTAAGACATTCGCTTTCTAATGGTGGTATTACACTTCCGTTTGTGTGGAAATGTGCTCGGTTTGGATATGATGGAAATGGGGTGAAAATTGTTAAGGTTGAAAATGACTTAGATCAATTGCCAAATGTTGAATGTATTACTGAAAAACTGATTCCTTTTAAAAATGAATTGGCTGTAATCGTCGCCCGAAACAAGAACAGAGAAATTAAAACATATCCTGTGGTGGAAATGGAGTTTCATCCAGAAGCAAATCAGGTTGAATACGTAATTTGCCCCGCTAGAATTGATGAGTCTGTTGCTGAAAAAGCAAGTGAAATCGCTTTAAAAATAGCAGATGCTTTCGATTTTATTGGATTGTTAGCCGTAGAAATGTTTCAAACAAAAGATGATGAAATCATTGTAAATGAAGTCGCTCCTAGAGCTCATAATTCTGGCCATTACAGTATAGAAGCTAGTTATACAAGTCAGTTTGAACAGCACTTAAGAAGTATTTTAAATCTTCCTTTAGGAAATACAGATAGTAAAGTTGGTGGAATAATGGTAAATTTGGTGGGAGCTGAAGGACATACTGGAGATGTAGTTTATGAAAACATTGAAGATATTTTAAAAATAGATGGTGTTACTCCTCACATTTATGGAAAGAAAACAACAAAACCTTTTCGGAAAATGGGTCATGTAACTATTGTAGATAAAGACATCGATAAAGCTAGAGAAGTAGCTCAAAAGGTAAAAGAAACAATTAAGGTCATTGCAAAGTAATGACCAAAAAACTGAATTCATTTCAGTTTCTCACTAAATAAAAACAGATCCTGAAAAAAAATTCAGAGTAAAAATTATAACTATGGTAGGAATCATAATGGGAAGCGATTCAGATCTTCCAATCATGCAAGAAGCAATTGATGTTTTAGAAAGTTTTGATATCCAAATAGAAGTAGATATTGTTTCTGCACATAGAACTCCAGAAAAATTATTTGATTATTCTAAGAATGCTCATACACGAGGGATTAAAGTAATCATTGCAGGTGCTGGAGGTGCGGCACATTTACCAGGAATGGTCGCCTCTTTGAGTCCTTTACCAATTATTGGCGTTCCTGTAAAAAGCAGAAACTCAATTGATGGATGGGATTCTGTTCTATCCATTTTACAAATGCCAGGCGGCGTCCCTGTAGCAACCGTTGCTTTAGATGGCGCTAAAAATGCAGGCATCTTAGCCGCACAAATTATAGGCGCCTCAGACAAATGTGTTTTAGATAAAATTGTAGCCTATAAAGAAGGTTTAAAAATAAAAGTCGATCAAGCTTCTCAAAGAGTAAAAAAATAGTAAAGTAATTTTTCAAGAACCTCTTATTAAAAAAAATGAATCCTTTATTAAAAGATTTTAATACCGCACCTTTCTCAAAAATCAATTCATCAGATTACAAACCTGCAATTAAAAAGGCTATTGAAATTACGAAGCAAGAAATCGAAACCATTGTTTATAATCCTAAAGTACCGAATTTCGAAAACACAACTGAAGCTTTAGATTATACAGGACAAAAATTGAATAGGATTACTAGTGTTTTCTTCAATTTGAACTCAGCAGAAACTTCAAAAGAAATTCAAGAAATTGCCAAAGATATTTCTCCGTGGTTAAGTGAATTTAAAAACGACATGATTCTAAATGCAGATTTATTCGAAAGAGTAAAATCTGTGTATAATCAAAAAGAAACCTTGGAATTGAATCCCGAACAAAGTATGTTGCTAGAAAAGCAATACAAAGGATTCTCTAGAAACGGAGCCAACTTAAATAATACCCAAAAGGATGAGTTACGGAAAATTGACACCCAATTATCTAAGCTCTCATTACAGTTTGGAGAGCATGTTTTAGCTGATAGCAATGCTTTTGAATTGCACATCACAAATGAAAGTGATTTGGCTGGGCTTCCTGAAAGTGTTAAAGAAGCTGCTCATTTAATAGCCAAACAAAAAGAGAAAGACGGCTGGATCATCACCTTAGATTACCCAAGTTATATTCCTTTTATGACCTATGCTGAAAATAGAGAATTAAGGAAGAAGCTTGCCATTGCTTTTGGTAAAAAAGGATTTCAGAATAATGAGAATAATAACGAACAAGTTGTTTTAAATATTGTTTCCTTAAGACATCAAAGAGCGAATCTCCTTGGTTATAAAACCCATGCTCATTTTGTCCTAGAAGAACGAATGGCTGAAACTCCAGAAAAAGTAATATCATTTTCAAATGATTTATTAACCAAAGCAAAGCCAGCTGCACTAAGAGAGTTTAGCACACTTCAGGAATATGCTAAAAAACTAGATGGGATTGATCAACTACAAAAATGGGATAGTGCTTTTTATTCAGAAAAACTGAAGAAAGAATTATTCAATTTAGATCAAGAATTATTGAAGCCCTATTTTCAATTAGAGAATGTTATTGAAGGTTCTTTTAACGTAGCTAACAGATTGTACGATTTAACTTTTAAAGAAGTTTTTGATATAGAAAAGTATCATGAAGATGTAAAAACCTACAACGTTCATAATACAAACGGTGATTTTATAGCCGTTTTTTATGCCGATTTTCATCCTAGAGAAGGGAAGCGAAACGGGGCTTGGATGACGTCATATAAATCACAACAAATCCAAAATAAAATTAACGAAAGACCTCATATTTCTATCGTTTGTAATTTTACGAAACCTACTGAAACACAACCATCATTGTTAACTTTTAATGAGGTTACTACATTGTTTCATGAGTTTGGACACGCCTTACACGGCATGCTAGCAAACACAACATACAACAGTCTGTCTGGCACTTCAGTTTCTTGGGATTTTGTTGAACTCCCAAGTCAAATTCTAGAAAATTGGTGTTATGAAAAAGAAGCCCTAGAGCTCTTTGCAAAGCATTACGAAACTGGAAAGGTGATTCCAATGGAATACGTAGAAAAAATTAAAGAATCGGCTAGTTTTCATGAAGGAATGCAAACGCTTCGCCAGTTAAGTTTTGGTTTATTAGACATGGCTTGGCATTCTGGGGATTCACCAAGAACAATAAAATCAGTCAAAGACTTTGAAACTAGTGCTTTTGCTGAAACACAACTATTTCCTGATGTGGCTGAAAACTGTATGAGTACTGCTTTTTCTCATATTTTTCAAGGAGGGTACTCTGCTGGATATTATTCTTACAAATGGGCAGAAATTTTGGATGCCGATGCTTTTGAATATTTTCAAGAAGAAGGAATTTTCAACAAAGAAGTAGCTACTAAATTTAAAGAGCATGTTTTGAGTAAAGGAGGTACAGAAAAACCAATGACCTTATACAAACGCTTTAGAGGTAAAGAACCAAAACCAGATGCTTTATTAAAAAGAGCTGGGCTTTTCTAATTTTATTTTTAAGGGTAAACGTCTTTTCTAGCGTCTTTTTTTTATATTATAGCATGAATACTATGAAAACAAAACAACTTCTCTTTTTCTTTTTAGTGGCGTTTAGCACTCATGTTTTTGCTCAAAAAAAAATTCACGGTATCGTTCTAGATCATAATGAAAAACCTCTAATCGGTGCCACAATATATTTAAATAATACCACTGCATGGACAACTAGTGATGACAAAGGAGAATTTGAACTTCCTATAAAGAATGATTCGTTTGATCTGATTGTAACCTATTTAGGATACCAACCTTTACTACATATAATTACTTCAAGTAGTTATGGTGAAAAATTGATTTTTAAGATGACTCAAAGGGTTAATATACTAAACGAAGTTGTTGTAAAGGCAAAAAAGAAAATATCTAAGACCAGAGAACGTCGCTATATGCAACAGTTTACAGAAAGCTTTTTAGGCATGAGTAGGTTTGCAAAAGACTGTGTTATTTTAAATAAAGATGCTATTCATTTTGAATATGACCAAGGAACTGAAACTTTAGAAGCTTATGCAACTGAACCTTTAATAATCAGAAATAATGGATTAGGGTACTTAATTTCTTATGATTTAACACACTTTGAAAAAAGCCCTAAAGGAGTTACTTACCTTGGGTATTCTCGATATAAAGATCTAAAAGGATCCACCCAAACTACTAAAAAATGGCATAAAAACAGGAAAATTGCCTACCAAGGTTCCTTGATGCATTTCACACGTTCTCTTGTTGCCAATAACTTAAAGAAGGAAGGCTTCTTAGTCGATGTTTTTAAAGAAGTTGAAAATTCAAAAAGACCTCATGATAGTATTATAGAAAAGACCATTATTTCTCTACAAAGTTTGGTTTCTCCATCTGGAGAGAGATTTTCCATAGGGGGAATGAATAACAAAGGAAAATTGTATTATGCTAAAAATGAACTAGATTTCATTAGAAAGAAAAACTCATTTATGAATATTTTGAATAGAGCAAATTTTTCTAGGGCTAGGGGGAGACCCCATGATAGCATCATAAAGAAAGCAACTATTTCTTTACAGAACTTGGTTTCTCCAGATGGAGAAAGATACTCATCAGAAGGAGTGAAAATAAAATTACACCATGCGAGTACCAAAGCAGATTTCAATAAAAGAAAAAACTCCTACATAGCTGTTTTGAATAAAATAAGCCTCCCAAAAACAAAGAAGAAATATTTAAAGAATGTAAGCAGAGAGGAATTTACAATTCACGAAAAGGGATTCCTTAATTTGAGCTTTCGAAATTATATCAAAGTAAGATACATGAAAGAACATGAGGAAGAAGAGTATCCTTATAAAGGCCGTAGGTTAGATCATCAAACTTCTACAATTAGATTGACTGTAGAAAATGCTCCAATTGATGCTTTCGGGAATATTATTCTCCCTTTACATGTCGTCGTCTATGAACACATGGGTTATGAAAAGTTAGGAGACACCTTGCCTTTAGATTATTAATCCTTCTTTAAGTTTATTAACCCTGAACTATTCAATTAACATTAGTTAACATAAAGTCATACGCTATTTCCTTATTTTCGTGATTCCGTTATGAAAACACGCACTCTATTTTTTATTTTTTTCTTGGCAATTATTGTCCAAGTTTCTGCACAAATTAGGATAAAAGGAAAAGTTCTTGATGAAAAAGATACTCCTTTAGAAGGTGCTTCTGTATACCTAAACAATACCACAAAAGGAACCACAACCGATAATTTAGGCGAATTTGAATTGTTAATTAATGAAGGAGTTTACGATTTGATTGTTTCCTATATAGGATATCAAACACTTCAATACCAAATCGACACGAAAAAACCGAATAAACCATTTGTTTTTAAGACAATTCCTATGACAAACATGCTGGATGAAATTGTCTTAAATAAAAGGAAGTATTCTGCCGAGGATAGAGCTTATTTTTTATCGAGATTTAAACAAAATTTTCTAGGAAAAACAGAACTATCAAAAGAGTGTACAATTACTAATCTAGATGCTATACAATTTAATTTCAATCATTCAACTCGAATTTTAGAAGCCTTTGCGAATGAACCTATAGAAATTATAAACAAAGGTCTTGGTTATAAAATTAGCTACAATTTAGTTCATTTCGAACTTACGCCTACTAAAATAGTCTATCAAGGATACAGCAAATATGAAGACTTAAAAGGAAGTAAACGAAAAAAACGAAAGTGGAATAAAAATCGCCTTGTGGCTTATAAAGGCTCCAAAATGCATTTCATTAGATCTGTATTGAAAGGTGTTTTTTATGAAGAAGGTTTTATTGTCGATGAGTATCAAAGAATTCCAAATCCTGATAGGCCTTCTGACAGCATTATTCAAGAAACCAGAAAATACCTGAATACTTTTTCTAGCTCAGTTGGAGCTTTTAAAATAACATCAAATATGAGCATCAATATTAAAGATGATAGAACAAAAGAAGTAGATAGAATAAAAAGGAAAAAACGAGATTCTGCTTTGGCTATTATAAGACAATCCAGATATGAAAAATTTGTGGATAAAAAACTTAGAGAGAATTTAACTGAAAAAGATTTTATTATAAGAACTAAAAACTTGGTTACAATGAAATATGACCACCTCTTATATGTTAAATATATGAATGAAAAAGAGGAGTATAATTTCAGGCCAGGACCTAATCGGTTGGACTATCAGCTTACCAAGTTAATTTTATTATCTAAAAGCGTAATCTTGGACAAAGCAGGTGTTTTTATTGACCCTTTAGACGTTTTCACAGAAGGCTACTGGGGTTATGAAAAAACAGCCAATGCCTTGCCTTTAGATTTCACTCCAAAAGAATAGTTATTTATTCTTTTCTTCTATCCATTTCCCCATATACTTCAAGCTCTGAAGAGAATGATGGGCTAACATTTTTCCCGTGAAATTCTGATTTCTATGTTGTTCTAAATTATTAAAAACAGTTATCATATTATTTAAAAAGCCAATTGACAGCTTCTCTTTAGAATAGTGTTGGTTGATGATTTCTATTCCTTTCTTCTGTGCCTGATTCCACAATTTCACATTAGAATATAACTCAATAGCTCTTTTTGAAAATCGCGTAAAATCATCTTCTATATAACCATTCCATTCTAAATTTTCACACATCCCCTCTGCTCCAATTCTAGTTGTAATAGAAGGCGTTCCATTTAACATTGCATCTGTAAGCTTTCCTTTTATTCCTGCACCAAAACGTAATGGAGCTAATAAAACGCTGCTCTTTTCAATTACTTCATTCGCTTCTTCAATAAAACCATGAACAAAAAAACCTTCTTTTGGGTTATTAAACTCCAAAACTTGTTGTGTTGGATAGGCTCCATAAATATGAAGTTCTGCTTCAGGCAACTGTTTCCTAATAATAGGCCAAACTACTTTCTTCAATTGAATTGTCGCATCTAGGTTTGGTGCATGGATAAAATTCCCAATAGAAATAAAATGATTTCTTTCTTTAAAAACCTTCCATGACTTTTCTTTGGCTTTATCTATCTCTTCAAGAAGAAAAGGTAAATGATAGAACAATTCCTCTGGAACCTGAAAAACATCTTTTAATATTTTCATCTCATAACTAGAAATGATGAGTGACATATCACATCGATACATGGAAGCTATTTCGCGTTTAGCTATGTCAGAATTCAGCAGTAAATCATTTGAAAATTCAATACTTTTTTTCAAAGCATCATGCCTTATTTTACGCAAACAATGTAGATCTTCAGTGTCTAATATTTTGAGTGCATTCGGACAATGTTCAGAAACTCTCCACCCAAATTGTTCTTCGGTCATAAAGCGATCAAAAACAATAATACTGGGATTTAACTCTTTGATTTTTTCATCGAAACTAGTATTGTTTAATTCGATGGATTCTTCCTTTACTCCAAATTGAGTTAGGTCTATAGAATTCGGATTCTTTTGAGAAACGGTTCCAAAAGTCACCTTCCAGTTTTGTTCTAAAAATAAATGGATAAGTTGAAGCATTCTGCCTCCAGCTGCTGAAGACTGAGGCTCTATCCAAACAGAGCCTATAATAAAAATATGATGTTTCAACTATTGAGTATTCAGTTGAATTTTATAATCTGCTTGAATTTTTTTTGCCCAATTCACAACCATTTCAATTTGTTCTGGACTTAAATTTGCATCACTATGCGTCCAAGTATATGAATCTAATGGCATTTTTTTCTTTTCAACTTCTTCCCAAATTTCTTCAAATTTATGTTCTTTTCTCTTCAAAGAATACCCAGCCCATTTAGAAAAATTCAATTCATCTTTTCCATGCTCTATATGTTCTGCCATCCAATAATTTACAGGAGTTACATTAAAATACCAAGGATATTTAGTAACATTACTATGACAATCAAAGCAACTTTCTTTCATAATTGTCTTTACTCCTTCAGGAGGGTTTGTTTCGGCAATAAACGTTTCTAATGAAGTTATTTCGCCACTATTTTTTTCAGGTCCGAAAAATTGCATGATAACAAAAACGACCAATAGAAGCACCAATATTTTTTTAACGATTTTCATCTAGATATCTTTTTAGACTTTAAAGATAGTAAATCCGTTTAATTTTTAAGAATAATCAGTACTTTTGTAGCTCATTAAATTCAATTAAAATGAAGTACGATTTAATCGTTATTGGTTCTGGTCCTGGGGGATATATCTCAGCAGTTAGAGCTTCACAATTAGGTTTAAAAACAGCAATTATAGAAAAATATTCTACTTTAGGTGGTACCTGTTTAAATGTTGGATGTATTCCATCGAAGGCATTACTAGATTCTTCTCATCATTATTACGATGCTGTAAAGCATTTTGAAGAACACGGAATCTTAATAGATCCACCAAAAATTGATTTTACAAAAATGGTCGAGCGTAAGGCTTCTGTAGTTGAACAAACTACTGGAGGTATTAAATACTTGATGGACAAAAATAAAATTGATGTTTATGAAGGAATGGGATCTTTTGTAGACGCTACTCACGTAAAAGTGGCTAAAAATGATGGTTCTGATGAAACTATTGAAGGATCAAATATCATTATCGCTACTGGATCAAAACCATCTAGTTTACCTTTTATTTCTATCGACAAAGAACGAATTATCACCTCTACCGAAGCTTTAAAACTTCCTGAAATCCCTAAACACATGTTAGTGATTGGTGGTGGAGTTATCGGTTTAGAGTTAGGGTCTGTATACAAAAGGCTAGGTGCCGATGTTAGTGTTATTGAGTACATGGACAAAATTGTACCGGGTATGGATACTGATGTTTCTAAAGAGTTACAAAAAGTATTGAAAAAACAAGGTGTGAAATTCTTTACCAGTCACGGAGTAAATTCTGTTGAAAGGGAAGGGAATGAAATCACCGTTAAAGCAACCAATAAGAAAGGCGTTGAAGTTGAATTTACAGGAGACTACTGTTTGGTTTCTGTAGGAAGAAGAGCTTATACTGATGGTTTAGGATTAGAAAATGTTGGCATCAAAGTAAATGAAAGAGGTCAGGTTGAAATCAATGATCATTTACAAACCAATGTTTCAAACATTTATGCAATTGGAGATGTGGTAAAAGGTGCTATGTTAGCGCATAAAGCAGAAGAAGAAGGTGTGGTAGCTGCTGAAATTATAGCAGGTCAAAAACCACATATCGATTATAACTTAATTCCTGGAATTGTTTATACCTGGCCTGAAGTTGCTGCTGTAGGGAAAACAGAACAAGAATTAAAAGATGCCAATATAGATTACAAAACTGGAAAATTCTCAATGAGAGCTTTAGGAAGATCTCGTGCTAGTGGTGATCTTGATGGGTTTGTAAAAGTATTAGCCGATAAAAACACTGATGAAGTTTTAGGAGTTCATATTGTAGGAGCTAGAGCTGCAGATCTAATTATGGAAGCTGCCGTTGCAATGGAATACAGAGCTTCTGCGGAAGATTTGGCAAGAATCTGTCATGGACATCCAACGTATTCTGAAGCCATTAAAGAAGCAGCAAAAACTGCTTGGGACGGAATGCCTTTGAATGCTTAATTCTATTTAAAATACAATAAAAAAGCAACCTCATCAGGTTGCTTTTTTAATTTCATCTATTTCAATTACTTTTAGCAAATGTTTCGAGGAATCCTTCTCCTTTTTTTATTTTCAACCATTGTCCTTTCTGCTCAAGAAAGAGATTCTTTGGTTCTAAAAAACGGAATCGACAAACCCAACTCTACAACATCTCATCACTTTGGTTTATTTCACCTGAGAATCAATCAGAATTTCAAAGAAAGACCTGTTCAAAAAACAACATTTCAATTTTCTGTAGAAAGCGGCAATACCTTCCATCCTTTTGTAGAGATGTACCTCCCGGAAGATCCAGGGATTCGAGAACAGTTTAGCAATACCACTTGGCACGATAGAAATTTTCAATTTATAGATCAGCAAACAACGCCTGCAGAGTATTCAAACATTCACATCGATGCCGTTTTTAAAGTGTTTCGATTCGATTTACAAACACGAATCTCTGACAAGCACGAACTTGAAATCACACTTAGAACCTTTATGCCTACCGAAGGGCATTATCCTTTCTCTCTCTTTACCGGTGATGAAAGCATTGAATGGTTTCATAGCAATGTTGCTGGTGGTGAAGATACCTTTGGAAGACGTTTCTTTGGATTAAACAAAGTAACTATCGAATACACCGATCGGAACAATCGAACATTGAGCCTAAAAAACAATCAATTTGTCTTTGCTGGAATAGAAGTCAATCACTTTTATTATCCCTCTCTTTTTGATTCTTCAAAAAACATCTATGTAAACCTTGGCTCTCATCTTGGAATTAACACAACAAAACACAATCCGTCTGTAGACTTTGGTTTGTCAGCAAACATTAGCAAGAAATGGAAGCTAGAAAACAACAATGAGTTTCGTTTTGGTTTTGGGCTCTCGGGACTTAGAAAAAAAGCCGTTACCTATGGGAACTCTGTAGACTTTGGTAATAATTTGTGGATGGGAAGCGGAGAAACTACTTTAGAATTTACAAAATATACACAAAAAGGAAACTATCATTCTTTTGGTATTAACTATCAATTACAAACACCCTACAACAAAAGCAAAGAAGAAGATTATTATTTTCTAGACGGAGGGACTACTTGGCAAGATATAAATCAAGGATGGCATAATGGTTTTTCAACTTTGTATGACACACTCTCTGTATATACTTTCCTATACACTTACCAAAGAAAGAATTTTGGAATTTCACTATACTTTAAAGAAGATCTAAAAGTAAACAATGCTCCAGATTTGCAAACTGGTATAAGCATTAAAATTCCGATTGCTAAATAACGTATTTTTGTCATCGACAATGCAAAGAACCATTCGCAAATTTTCCATCGGATCTATTCCAAATTTAAAAGACAAACTACTGTCTTGGTCTCAACAATATGAGACAGCTATTTGGTTAGACTCTAATGAGTACAATCAAGTATATTCTAGTTATGACAGCATATTAGCTGTAGACGGATTTACTAGCATTAAAACTGATTATGTCAATGCCTTTGATAAGTTAAAAGAATACCAATCTATTACTCAAGATTATCTTTTTGGTTATATAAGTTACGATGTAAAGAATGCTACTGAACATTTAATTTCGCAAAATTATGATGGTTTAGGTTTCGCAGATTTGTTTTTCTTTCAGCCACAAAAAATTCTATTTATCAATAAAGACGATATCGAGTTTCATTATTTATCGATGGTAGACGATGAAATTGATTCAGATTTTGAAACAATTAAAAAAATCGTTTTAGAAGATAACCCTGCTAATTCAGAAATCAAGATAAAACTACGTGTTCACAAAGACGAGTACCATCAAAAAGTGACAAAGGTTTTAGAGCATATTCATAGAGGGGACATTTACGAAGCTAATTTTTGTCAAGAGTTTTATGCGGAAGATGCTACTATAAACCCTTTACGAGTTTACAAAGATTTGAATGCTATTTCTGAACCTCCTTTCGCTACTTTCTTAAAAGTGGATGAGCATTATTTATTATCAGCTTCTCCTGAAAGGTATTTGAAAAAAGAAGGAACTAAAATCATCTCCCAGCCTATTAAAGGAACCGCAAAAAGGTTGCTCAGTAGAATTGATGATGAAAAGATAGCATCGGATTTAGCAAGAGATCAAAAAGAGCGGGCTGAAAATATTATGATTGTAGACTTGGTTCGTAATGACTTGTCTAGAATTGCTAAAAAAGGATCAGTAACCGTAGAAGAATTGTGTAAGGTTTATTCTTTTAAGCAAGTACATCAACTCATCTCAACGGTAGTTTCTGAGGTAGATGAAGGAGTTCATCCTGTTGATGTTATTAAAGACACTTTCCCCATGGGAAGTATGACGGGAGCTCCTAAAATTTCAGCAATGAAAATTATTGAAGAGTTAGAAGAAACCAAACGAGGCCTGTATTCTGGAACCGTAGGATATTTTGCTCCTAATGGCGATTTTGATTTCAATGTGGTGATTCGAAGTATTTTGTATAATTCTACCGAAGAATATGTTTCCTTTTCTGTAGGAAGTGCTATTACTTCAAAATCGACACCAGAAAAAGAATATGAAGAATGTTTACTAAAAGCAAAGGCAATGAAGTTTGTCTTGTCGAATTCTAAATAAAGATTCAAAAAAATGATGAAGTTTTGGAGTATCAAGAAAAATAAAAAAATCGATGTAATTCTAATCGATGAAAAAAGCATTCATAAAGGCAAAATCACATCTGAAGAGCTTTCTCATTTTTCTAAAAAAGTAGCTAACAATAATGTGCCAGAAGGTCTATTTGAAATCCCTTTCACTTATATTAAAAGAGTTGAAAATCAAGAAAACAAAAAAGATATTAAGGTTTTCTATGGTGATAGTTCTGAGGAAGAATTAACAAGTACTAGTCAACTTCAAAAAAATGAAATATTTACTTATTTAAAAGAAGCTGTTCCTAATATGAAATACTCCAAAGAGCTTCCTTCTATTTTTAGATATGCAAAGCCTCAATTGTTTGCAATTCTATTTACAACAGGAATCTTTCTATGGTCGTTATATTATGCAATTCAAATAGAAAACGGAGTTGAATATGAAGTTAGAGGAACAGCAGGGCTTTTGTCTATGATTTTTTCAATTGGTCTTTTAGGGGTAGTAAAAGTTACCTTTATTTTTTTCTTAATAATTGGAATTGCAGTTTATTCTTTGATTCGTAGAAATAGAACTAGAACGCAAATAGAACAACTTAATCGTTATAAAAAATGATTACCAATCAAGAAGAAAAATTTGAAATAGTATTCAATAGTTTGGATGAAAAACCTTCCGAGCAATTAATGTTCAATACTTTTTTGGAAACCTATCCTGAAGATTGGAAACAGTTAAAAGTTACGTTTTCGAAATTCCGAAGAAGTAAACAATTCGGAAAAACCATTCCTCTACCAAGACCTGAAGAATCACTTCGAAAAAGTATTCGAGTTTGGCTGAGGAAAAATGCTACCACTTCTTCTAGCTCAAAAAAGTAGTCTGTTTTACGTGTATTAAGACTACATTGATACTCACTAGTAATGAAAATTAGCTACTTTTGAAAAAATGTTAGCAGCCTTTAAAAAACATATCCAGCAAAACTTTCCTTTTTTAGAGAGTGGCAAATTACTCATTGCTATTTCTGGAGGAATAGATAGTGTTGTTTTAACTCACTTAGCTCACAAATTAAAGTTAGATTTTTCTTTATGTCATTGTAATTTTCAATTGAGAGGGAGTGAAAGTGATGATGATGAAACTTTTGTAAAAGATCTTGCAAAAGGATTGCATGTAAATATATTTACAACTTCTTTTGAAACAGAAAAATATGCAGAAGAAAACAACCTTTCTATTCAAGTTGCTGCAAGGGGTTTACGTTATGATTGGTTTTATGAATTGATTGAAAACAACCAATACAACTACGTATTAACGGCTCACAACACCAATGATAATCTAGAAACCTTTTTAATCAATTTAACACGTGGAACTGGACTTGAAGGGTTAACAGGAATTCCTCCAATCAACAACAAATCTATACGTCCGTTATTAGCCTTTTCTAGAGATGAAATTACTATGTTCGCTATAAAAAATGATGTTACCTGGCGTGAAGATAAATCGAATGCAAGCATTAAATATGTTCGTAATAAAATTCGCCATAAAGTGCTTCCTGTTCTAAAAGAAGTGAATCCCAATTTGTTGGAGAGTTTTAAAAAAACCTTAGAACACCTTAATGGAAGTGACGCCATTATTAATGATAGAATTCAAGAAATCTCTAAAGACATTTTAACTACTGAAAAAGATGTAATCAAAATCGATATTCAGAAATTAAATGCGTTGGAAAACAAAAAATCGTATTTGTACCAGATTCTAAATTCATATGGTTTTACTGAATGGAATGATGTTTTAAGTTTAATTGATGCTCAATCGGGTAAACAAGTATTTTCAAAGACGCATCGTTTATTAAAAGACAGAACTTCTCTTATTTTAACCAAAAATGATCTAAATCCATCAGAAAATATATCTTTTACCATCAAAGAAGGAGAACAAAAAATCACAAATCCTATTTCTATAATTATTCAAGAAACAAATCAAGAAACACCTGATAATCAAAATACTATCATCGTTGACAAAGATCTGTTAAAGTTCCCTTTGCATGTAAGAAAATGGGGTTATGGCGACTATATTTGTCCTATAGGTATGGAAGGCAGTAAAAAACTTAGTCAACTCTTTAAAAACAAAAAACTATCCTTGGTAGATAAAGAAAAGATTTGGCTGCTTACAGACGCTCAAGACAATATTATTTGGGTCATTGGAATGCGACAAGATCGTCGTTTTTCAGTCTTAGAATCAACCATCAATAGATTAAAAATATCATACAAATCATGAAGAAGCTCTTCACTCTTTTTATCTTATTCTTTGTCGTTGCCATCAATGCACAAAACGAAAGAGAACCTGCAGTTATTACAACTTCAGTTCAGAAAATATCGGATACAGAATACGATCTAATATTCAATATCAAGATCCTAGAAAAATGGCATTTGTATTCTCAACTCAACCCTGAAGAGGCTTCTTTACCACTAGAAATCTCATTACCAAAAGATGTTTCAGGTTTTGAATTAGTTGGCAAAGCAAAAGAGAGTAAGACTTATAAAGAGTATAGTGATGTTTGGGAAAAAGAAGAAATTTTCTTTAAAGATAAAGCAACAATTACGCAGAGAATTCAACTTACCAATAAAGACATTACCACCATCAAATTAAACTTCTTTGCTCAGGTATGTAAAGAAGTCTGTATTCAAATGGATGAAGAATACACCTTTGCATTAGACGGAAAGACTATTGCAAATGATGACGTTATATTGGATGAGAAAAGTGTGAAATTATCTAAAGCTTTAAAACTCGATTTAAAAAATACGACACTTTTAAAAAGTGCAACAGAAAAAGATTCTGAAGGAAGTAATAATCTTCTAAGTATTTTTTTACTGGGGCTAATTGGCGGGTTATTTGCCTTACTAACTCCATGTGTATTTCCAATGATTCCGTTAACAGTTTCTTTTTTCACCAAACAATCTCAAAATAAAGCTAAAGGAATCAGCAATGCTATTTTATATGGGGTTTTTATTGTGGTAATATATGTATTGTTAAGTATTCCTTTTCATTTAATAGACGGATTAGATCCAAACATCTTAAATACAATTTCCACCAATGCATGGTTGAATGTTTTCTTCTTTGCTATTTTGGTTTTCTTTGCCTTTTCATTCTTTGGATATTTTGAAATTACCCTACCTAGTTCTTGGGGAAATAAAATGGATTCCGCATCTAGCACCGGTGGGCTGATTGGAATTTTCTTTATGGCATTAACCTTAGCGATTGTATCTTTCTCTTGTACTGGACCTATTTTAGGATCATTATTGGCAGGTTCAATAAACTCAACAGGAGATACTGCTATGCAATTAACGATGGGAATGGCTGGTTTTGGTTTGGCATTGGCTTTACCGTTTGCCTTATTTGCACTATTTCCAAGCTGGTTAAATTCATTACCAAAATCAGGCGGTTGGTTAAATACAACCAAAGTGGTATTAGGGTTTTTAGAATTAGCTTTTGCTTTCAAATTCTTATCTAATGCTGATTTAGTAGAGCACTGGGGATTCTTAAAAAGAGAAATCTTTATTGGAATCTGGATCGTTCTTTTCTTAGGATTGGCTTTGTATTTATTCAAAAGAATCAAGTTTCCACATGATGGCCCTGATAAAAGATTAAGTTTTTCTCGTGTTTCATTTGGAATACTAACTTTTGCGTTTGTCATATACTTAATTCCTGGAACATTAAAAACACCAACATGGAATTTAAGCTTGTTAAGTGGCTTTCCTCCTCCTCAATTCTATAGCGTTTATGAACAGGAAAGTGAATGCCCTCTAGGTTTAAATTGCTACAAAGACTTTGATGAAGGTTTGGCAGTAGCCAAAGCAGAAAACAAACCTATTCTACTCGATTTTACAGGATGGGCCTGTGTAAACTGTAGAAAAGTAGAAGAAAACGTATGGAGTGAACCCGACATTTATCAACTTTTAAAAGATGACTATATTCTCATTTCTTTATATGTAGATGATCGTAAGGACCTCCCAGAAGAACAGCAATTTCAATTCCTAAGAGCTAACGGAAAAACAAAGAATATTGAATCTGTGGGTGACAAATGGGCAACATTTCAAACCGTGAACTTTCAAACGGCTTCTCAACCTTATTACGTGCAAATGACAGCTGATTTGGAAATCCTTCACAGAGCCGAACAATACACAGATAGAGATACTTATTATCAGTGGTTAAAAGATGGAAAAGAAGCCTTTGAGCATAAAAAATAGCTCAAATAAATTACAACGATTTCGTAAATAACTGACTGAAAATGAACACAAACCCCTTGTTAAAAGGGGTTTTTTTGTAATTTCACTTCTCAAATTTTTGAGGATGTCGATAGTACCTAAGCTTACCAGATTTAACGAGAATGTGTTGTCTAAATATCAGATATACAACAGTATATTTATGACATTACCTTTTGATACAATTAGCAATACAGGAGTATTGTTGCCTTTGTTTCATGAAGTTTGCAAGAATGGATTTGAAGAAGGAAAAGACCCAACCGAGATTATAGAACTATTCTTTAAAAAGTATCAAGAGAACCCAACAGAGAAAGAAAAGATTAATCTTTTATTTCGTTTTATTCAATATATAGAACGACAAGTAGTTTTATTTGATGCCATTGAGGATGCTTCATTTCCAATCATTAATAATATGGATGGGATAGGAACTTTACGAAATTCTAAAGAGCATGCTTTTTCTAATCATAAAAAAGAAGAGTTAAAAAAATACTTAGAAGAGTTTAAAGTTCGAATTGTTCTTACCGCTCATCCAACCCAATTTTACCCTGGAAATGTTTTGGGAATCATTACAGATTTGGACAAAGCAATTCAGGTCAATGATTTATTACTAATCAAAAATTTATTAGCGCAATTAGGGAAAACCCCTTTCTTTAAAAAACAAAAGCCAACACCGTACGACGAAGCCATCAGTTTAATTTGGTATCTAGAAAATGTTTTTTATCATTCCGCTAGTAAAATCCACAGTTACATACAACAGAATATTTTTGAAGGTGAAGTTTTAGACAATGAGATTATTGATTTAGGGTTTTGGCCTGGAGGAGATAGGGATGGAAACCCGTTTGTAACCACAGAAATTACCTTACAAGTAGCCGAAAGATTGCGTCAGACTATTCTTAGAAATTATTATAAAGATGTACGCCAATTAAGAAGAAGGTTAACGTTTCCTGGTGTAGAAGAAATATTAATTCGAGTTGAGAAAAGATTGTATAAGCATGTAACTAAGAGTTATAAAGTAGTTACTTTTTCTCAGGAAATTCTGCTGGAAGAGCTGCATAAGATTAGAACTATTTTGATAGATGAACACAAATCTTTGTTCTTAGAAGGGTTAGATGATTTAATTCATAAAGTATCTATTTTTGGATTTCATTTTGCCACTTTAGACATCAGACAAGATAGCAGGGTGCATCACAGTGCCTTTACTACTATGGTAAAAGAGTTACAGAACTCGGGAAATACCATCTTTCCAAAAGATTATTTGAATTTATCAGAAATTGATCAAATTGAAATCCTTTCAAAACTGAAGGGAGATATTGATCTCGATTTATTTTCTGATGAGATGTTAGTGAAAACTTTAGGTTCTATTAGAGCTATTAAAGAAATTCAATCTAGAAATGGTGAAAAAGGAGCAAATCGTTACATTATTAGTAACAATCAAACAGCTCTCAATGTTATGGAAACGTTTGCAATGCTAAATTTATCTGGCTTTGATGAAGAATTACCTGTAGACGTAATTCCTCTTTTTGAAACGGTAGATGACTTACAAAATGCGTCTGATGTAATGCGAATTTTGTACTCAAATTCAGAATACAGAAAGCATGTAACGCAACGAGGTGATAAGCAAACCATTATGTTGGGCTTCTCTGATGGGACTAAAGATGGGGGGTATTTAATGGCGAACTGGTCTATTTTTAAAGCCAAAGAAGCATTGACTAAAATCTCTAGAGAGTTTGGAATTAAAGTTATTTTCTTTGATGGCCGAGGAGGTCCACCAGCTCGTGGAGGCGGAAAAACACACCAATTCTATGCTTCATTAGGTCCTACAATTGAAGACAAAGAAATTCAACTAACAATACAAGGTCAAACTATTAGTTCAAATTTTGGAACGTTAGATTCCTCTCAATATAATTTAGAGCAATTGTTAAGTTCTGGAATTAAAAATGAGGTTTTTAAAGGCGATGTAATGACTGATGAGCACCGAATCATTATGGATGATTTGGCTGACACTAGCTATCAAGCCTATGTCGATTTTAAAAATCACCCTAAATTTCTTCCTTATTTAGAAAAGATGAGTACGCTTCAGTATTATGCAAAAACCAATATTGGAAGTCGACCAAGCAAGCGTTCACAATCGGATTCATTAAATTTTTCTGATTTACGTGCCATTCCATTTGTAGGAAGTTGGAGTCAGTTAAAGCAAAACGTTCCTGGTTTCTTTGGAGTAGGAACCGCTTTAAAAAAATATGAAGAGCAAGGTGAATTTGATAAAGTAGAGGATTTACATAATCACTCTGATTTCTTTAAAACATTGTTAGAAAACAGTGTGATGAGTTTAACTAAATCTTTCTTTGAATTGACTGCTTACATGGCAGAAGATGAAGATTACGGAGAATTTTGGAAACTGATTCATGAAGAATATCAAACGACAAAGCGACTTCTTTTAAAATTAGCCGGACACAAAGAGTTAATGGAAAACTACCCTGATGGAAAAGCTTCTATTGAAGTAAGAGAAAACATTGTCTTGCCTCTTCTTACCATTCAGCAATTTGCACTAAGGGAAATTCAAAAACTCCAGAAAGAAGGAAAATCCAATAAGAAACTAGAGACCTATCAGAAAATGGTTACTAGATCCTTGTTTGGTAATATCAATGCAAGTCGAAATTCTGCTTAAATATTTTTTCTTACCTTTCAATTGCTAATTGAAAAAGAAAAAATACAATGCTAGAAAAAGTATATGGTAGTGCCGTCTTTGGCATTGAAGCTACCACGATTACCGTAGAAGTTAATATTGATAAAGGAATTGGATATCACCTTGTAGGCTTGCCCGACAATGCTGTTAGAGAAAGTTCCTATCGAATTTCTGCAGCCTTAAAAAATAATGGCTATAAACTTCCTGGAAAGAAGATTACCATCAACATGGCTCCTGCCGATCTACGTAAAGAAGGAGCTGCTTATGACCTGACTCTTGCCATTGGGGTTTTAACTGCCTCTAATCAAATTCAGTCAGAAAATATTGACAAGTATTTAATTATGGGAGAGCTTTCATTAGATGGAAGTTTACAACCTATTAAAGGTGCTTTGCCAATTGCAATCAAAGCAAAAGAAGAAGGTTTTGATTATTTTATCTTACCAAAAGAGAATGCCAAAGAAGCGGCTATTGTTAGTGATTTGAAAGTCTTGGGAGTAGAGAGTATTATGGAGGTAATCAATCATTTTAATGATGATCAAAAAATAGAACCTACCATTGTTGACACAAAAACTGAGTTTTATAAAAATATAGAATTTCCTGAGTTTGATTTTTCGGATGTAAAAGGACAAGAATCTATCAAACGATGTATGGAAATTGCAGCGGCTGGTGGGCATAATATTATTTTGATTGGACCTCCAGGTTCTGGAAAAACTATGCTTGCAAAACGACTACCTTCCATCTTACCCCCTATGACGTTACAAGAAGCTTTAGAGACCACAAAAATTCATTCTGTTGTAGGGAAAACAAAAAACAACGGATTGCTTTACGAACGCCCTTTTCGCTCTCCTCATCACACTATTTCTGATGTTGCTTTGGTTGGTGGCGGACAATATCCACAGCCTGGAGAAATCTCTTTATCTCACAACGGAGTTCTCTTTTTAGACGAACTCCCTGAATTCAAAAGAGGTGTTTTAGAAGTGATGCGACAACCTTTAGAAGACAGAGAAGTTACTATTTCTAGAGCTCGATTTACAGTAACTTACCCAAGCAGTTTTATGTTGGTGGCTAGTATGAACCCGAGTCCGTCTGGATTCTTTAATGACGGTAAAAATCCACTTTCAAGTTCCTCACAAGAAATGCAACGCTATCTAGGTAAAATCTCTGGTCCGTTGTTAGACAGAATTGATATTCATATTGAAGTCACTCCTGTTCCTTTTGAAAAATTATCTGATGAGCGAAAAGGGGAGTCAAGCGTAGAAATTAGAGAACGTGTTACTAGAGCAAGAGAATTTCAATCAAAGCGGTTTCAAGATTATGAGAACGTTCATTACAATGCACAAATGAATGTAAAGCAGATTCGTCAATTTTGCAAACTCTCTGAAGAGAGTAAAAACTTGCTTAAAACTGCCATGGAGAAACTGAATCTATCCGCAAGAGCTTACGATCGAATTTTAAAGGTTTCCAGAACCATTGCCGATTTAGAAAATCAGTCTGACATTTCTCCGAATCATATTTCAGAAGCCATTCAGTACAGAAGTTTAGATAGAGAGGGCTGGTTGGGGTAAAAGATTTATTTAAAAAAAGCTGGAAATCTTTTTTCGTATTTCGAATTTGTTAATTGTCTAAGGTTACTTCCATCAGGATTTATTAAAAAAACATTCACTTCACCTGTTGTTGCTTTTTGCGTAAAAACAATTTCATTATTCTTATTACAACGAGCATAAGTTACATTCCCTTCTGTTTTTATATTAATCCGCTTATTACTCTTTATATCCAAGACCTGCATTTGCCTTCTTTCTGAAACAGTAGTGATAATAAGAATTTCTGTTTGAGAAATCCAATCTTGAACAAAACTTGAAGAGCTATCTGATGTAATTTGATGTGTTTCTTTACTTTTAAGGTCTATTGTGTAAATATTAGGAGAACCACTTCTAGAACTATTAAACGCTAATAGCTTATCATCCGGAGACCATTTAGGAATGCCATCAAACCCATTACTAAAAGTCATTTGTTGTATCTTCTTTCCTCTGCTATCCATAATAAAAACTTCTGAATCTCCTGTTCTAGAAGATTGAAATGCTATTCTACTTCCATTAGAAGACCAAACCGGATGACCATCACGTGATTGTAATGCTGTTAATTGAGTTATTTTCTTATTCTGTATGTTTAACGTGAAAATATTTCTTGTGTTTTTATCTCTATATGAGTCAAAAACTATCTTATTTTGGGCATTCGAATAATCAGATTGAAAATCTTTAAGACTATTTTTAGTCATCCGTTTTGTTATTCCGTTCTTTAATGAAAACGAATATATATCCCAATTCTTGTTTTTTAATTCAGCGTATAAAATATTTTGAGAGTATAAATTACTCGCTAGTAAAAATAAAATTGTGAAGCTTAAATATTTTATAGATCCCATATCTTACTTTTTAAAACGACTTTCTTAATCGATTAGCTCTATCCAAAAATCCTTTTCCAACAAGAGGCTTCATTACATGTTGCCCGTTTTTAATAATTTCAATGGAACTTTCTACGCCAATTCCACGTAAAATTTGATGACTTCTTTTAGCAGAATTCATCCAGTAAGTATCTCTATCTCCAACAACAAATTGTACTTTAACTCCCTTCAATTTCTTTAATCTTTCTTTATTTCTATTATTTGGATTACCAGCCATACCTGTTATCCCTGCAAAGTATTCTGGCATGTTCATGACTAGATCAAAAATGCCAGCACTATTTGCACTAAAGCATACAGTATGAAATTTATTCCCTTCTACACGATAGGTAGATTTTATGTGATTGAGAAGTGCTTTAACCTCAGCTATTCTATCTGAAGCCCCATAAATTTTATACCCAATTAGAATCCAACCTTGACTATCTGTAGTTCCTCGCCAATAAAAGCTTTGATCACTAGCCAATTTAGTGTCAGAAGGCCCTACTAAAACTGGATAGCTTTTAGTAGCATCAAAATTTGAAGGGAGTAAAATTGTATAATTCAAAGTCTTTCCTTTGTATTCAAATTTCTCCAATTTCTGTTGTCCAAAAAGTGATGAAACACCAAAGCAAATTGTTACGATTAATACTAGTATTGAATTTTTCATATTTATATTATTTAATTGATTCTGAGGTTTTGTTGAAATAGCTTTTTCCTTTACTCTCTAACAGAGTTTTCGCTTCTTTCCAATCAGGAAAATCATTCCTATCTATTGTAATAGTTCTAATCTCTTTTGCAATTGATTTTGATTCTTTGATAGCATCCATATGAGCTTTACTATATGCAAATGACTTCATATCCTCTTCATTTTTCCATAGGGTCATGGTATAATGTTTCGTTCCAACACCTTTTTTTTGAAAGTCTAAACAATTAGATCTTTTCAATTGATTAGAAATATGCAATGCAAAAAACGATAGTTTAAAAAAATGTAATGGTGATTTTAACTCTATAGAAGTTATCGTGATTTTCATTATTCATTTAACTTTTACTCTTTAGTAAAAAAAGTGAGAGTATCTATTACTCTCACTTTTCTATAACTTATTTGATTTTCGCAATAACTCCATCAAGGTAAGCTTGCTCATTTTCAGGTGCTTTCTTCTTAGCCAACTTATAATACTTTAATGCCATTTTTTTGTTTCCATCTTTTAAATAACCTTCTCCTAAACTATCCATATATCCCCAAATATTTGGATCTTTTGGATGGTTCTCTACATTGTATTTAAAAACTTTAATAGCTTCTTTTATTTTATTCATCCCAAGCAACGAATATCCATAACTATTTATTTGTCTTGGATTTCCTGTAGGAACCGCTTCATCCATTACTTTTTCTGCTTCAGCTATATTTCCTTTTTTTGCCAGTAATGTAGCTTTTACTGCTAAATTGCTGAACCCTTTTGAACTCGCAATAGATTTCTCAATCCAAACCATTGCTTCTTCTAAATTGGTGTTATTTTGTGCACAGTATCTCGCAGCTGTCATATGACCTCTCCATCCAAAACCTGCGATTCCTTTTAATTCTTGACGAAAATTGTCGATAACGATCTTCGTTACGTCAAATTCAATTTTAAAAGGGATTCGAGTTTTTTCCCATTGCAATCCTGCCATTGTGCTTTTACCTCCCCTATCAGTAAAATCATAGCTCAACCATTCTTGTGAAGGAATCGTTTCATAATTTACAGTCACCATTAAAGCCAAATCTTTTTCTGCTGGCGGGTTGGTTCCCCATGATTTATAAAACTTTGAAAATAATACGATTGCTTTATCTTCTTTAGGCATAATATATAACCCATAAGTTCCTGCAGCTATTTTTTTACCTTCTACTTTAGCATCATGCGTGAAATGAATTGTGGTATTATCATTGGCGCCTGCTCTCCATATTTTACCATAAGGAACAATTCCTCCAAAAACTTTTCGCCCTCTAATACTAGGGCTATGATAGGTGATGGTTACATCTGAAAGGCCTAAGCGTTGAGTAATTGTTGATTTTTGACTTGTTTGTGGTAAGGTTACATTCTGTGAATATGTTATTGAACTTGTGAGTACAAATAATAACATTACTAATTTTTTCATGATTGTTTAATTTATATTTTAAACAAAAGTATAGTAGGTATTCGTTCACACATATTGATTTGTGTTAGACCGTTTGTTTTGTGATAAACCGTTAGCAATCCTACTAAATGAAGGAGTTTAATTCTAAAGAGGAAAAATAGATTGAAGAAATACTGTTAAAATTTAAGACATGGTAACCAAATATCACAAAACAAACAAGTTGTCACATTTGATGTTTTCAAAAAGAGTTTCTATAGTAATTTTACGAAATAGTAAAACTATTTGAGAGTTGGTTTGATTAGTTTTTGGTAAATCCTGCTGAAATAATTTCTCTTTTTATGGCGTACTCTTTACTGTTATAACATAGTTGAGTATTGCCTACAGAAATTTTTTCGGCGGGTTTTATTTTATAAGCTCTAACCATTTCTTTTGTTGGGTTGCCTAGGAAGTTAAAACTTGCTTTTAAAGCAAGGGTTATGGTTTCTGTAGAGTTGTTTGATAAGTATAAGGATTTACCACAAGAGTTCGCTATTTCTGAAAAAGACAAACTAGAAACAGCTTCTTGTCCATACAAATCTCCATGCTGGTCAAAACCACCGTTGTTTTCTGCAAAAAGTGCCTTGTAAATTTCTAAATATGTTAACTCGCTAATATCTTTTACTGTATTATTAGTAGTTTTATCGAGCTTTGTTTTATTTGGAGTTTCTTTACAACTACTTATTAGTATTGCAGAGAATAAAAACAAAAAAAGTATATTTAATTTCATAAGACAACAATTAGAATTAAATGAGCAACAAATATATAGAATGTTAGAATTAAAAAAATTTTAATGATAAAAACAATACGTTCATACTACAATGATTTACCTATAAACATTAGCAAAATGCTATTAGTGGCGATCATTATTAGCGTATTTTTTATCCTTAAATCGTATACCAATCACTTAATAAATGAGTATAATTATTCATTTAGTTGGTTATTAATCTCGTTAAAAATAGGAATTGTCTATTTACTTTGGGTCATTTTAACACCTCTTATCTATTTTTTAACAAAAACTCTTCAAAATAAAAACTCCTCAGTTTTCAAAAAATTATTTCAATTTATTGTAGGCTGTATTTTACTTGCTTTTCTTCATCAATTAATTGCTTCAAGATTGGATGATACTATTAACTATCTTAATAGCGGGTATTTTAAATCTTTCTTTGGACAAAATAATATCGTTGTTCTCGTTATTGGTAGCTTTTCAAGCATTATTGAACTTCTAGTGATTATAGCTGTTTTTTTAGCGTTGGATTATCAAAAGAAATATCTTCAAAATCAAAAGGCATTAATCGCTTCTCAGTTAGATGCTTTGCGTATGCAATTGCAACCACACTTTTTATTCAATACGCTGCACTCTATTGCTTCTATGATAGATATTAATACTGCAAGTGCTCAAAAAATGTTGAGTAAATTAGGCGATTTACTAAGACGAATTCTTGAATATGATGCCGAACAGTTAGTCACTGTTGAGAATGAAGTTATCTTCATAAAAGATTATTTAGACTTGGAGCAAATTCGTTATCAAGATCGTGTATCGATACATTATAGCATTGCAAAAGAAACAGAGAGTTTAAAAATTCCAACAATGATCTTTCAGCCTTTGGTTGAAAACGCCGTGAAATACGGGATCATTCCAACGATTGATGATGGTGAAATTTTCATTTCTGCTCAACTAAAACACAGTAATGAATTAAATCAAGACAGTTTAGTTTTACGAATTTCAAATACGTTTAACAACAATCAAAATAGTTATAAAAAACCTGAAGGAACCGGAGTAGGACTTATAAACATTGCCAAAAGGCTAGAACAGTTTTATGATCAACAATTTTTGTTTACCTCCGATTTTGAAACCCCAGAACTATATGTAGCAACCATGACTATTCCAATAATAAAATAAGAATGAAACTACGATGCATTATTGTTGACGATGAATTTTTAGCGCGAAAGCGCTTGCATAAGTTATTAGAAGCTTATGAAAATATTCAAGTTGTTGCTGAATGTAGAAATGGAAATGACGCATTAGAAAAGATAGCTTTAAAAGAACCTGACTTTATTTTTCTAGACATTCAAATGCCAGATATGGATGGTTTTACTGTATACTCCAAATTACAACAAAAACCATACGTCATTTTCACTACTGCTTATGATCAATATGCTTTAAAAGCTTTTGAAATAAACGCAGTAGATTATTTATTAAAGCCTTTTGATATTGATCGTTTTAACAAGGCAGTAGCAAGGATCATTGAAATTCAAGAGAAAAAGGAAAAGTCGTACTTAGAAGGTAAAATTAAGAATCTTCTAAAAACCTATAATTCTACTCAATACTTAAACGAATTTACTATAAAGACAAAAGGGAGAAAACAAAACATTCTCTGTGATGACATCTTGTATTTTAAAAGTGATGGAAACTATGTGTTATTGGTTACCTCAGAAAAAAAACATCTATATCGAATTACAATGAACAAACTATATGAACTCATCGATAAAACGCAGTTTATCAGAATTCATAGATCCATAGTATTGAATAAAATCTATATCAAAAAATGTATCTACATCAATAATAATGAATATAGGTTTGAACTAAAAAACGGAGAAGAATATACCTCTTCACGATCTTTTAGCGATCAGATATCGGAATATTTGTCTGTTAAAAAATAATAGGAACTACGAACAGATAATACAGGATTAGTAAGACAACTGCTAGTAGATTTAAGATAACTCCTGCTCGTACCATTTGATTCACTTTCACATAACCACTAGCAAATACAATGGCATTTGGTGGTGTTGCCATTGGCAACATAAACGCACAACTAGATGCCATAGTTACTGGAATCAATACGTTTAACATTGGAATGTTTAACCCAATTGCTATTCCTGCGACTACTGGAGCTAATACAGCAACCAAAGCAACATTACTCATCAGTTCAGTCATAAACAGCATTAAAACAATCAATAAAGAAACTACTACTAAAGGACTAAAGCCTCCATTCTTAATCGACTCTGTAATAACATCTACCAAACCACTAGATGCCATTCCTTTTGCCAGAGCCAAACCTCCTCCAAAAAGAATGAGAATTCCCCAAGCCAATCTACTTGTGTCATTCCATTGTAGAATAAAAGTCCCCTTTTGAAAACTTATCGGAACAGCAAACAAAGAAATCGCTCCTATCAAACTAATAATGGTATCTGATAATTTTAACCCAGGAAAAATATTGTTGATGATGGTTCTGGTAATCCAGAGAAAAACAGTGATTGAAAAAATTGTTAACACTCTTTTTTCTTCTTTAGAAATCTTTCCCAGTTTTTTCAACTCATCTGAAATAACATTTGCTGAAGTTGTAAACTTTATATGGTTGCATGGAAACATCAATTTAACCAATACCAAATAGCATAAAGTGACCATTATAATTGAAAATGGTAGTCCCATCGTCATCCATTTTAAAAATGATATTTCTATATTATATTCATTCTCCAAGAGTCCTATTAAGACTGAATTTGGTGGTGTTCCAATCACTGTAGCTATTCCTCCAGCGTTGGCAGAGAATGCAATTCCCAACATGATACTCAAGGCAAAATTTCGATCGCCTTTTGTAAATCCATCCTCATCGTCAATCAATAATTTAATCACAGAAATTGCAATAGGCAACATCACTACGGTACTAGCTGTATTGCTAATCCACATGCTCATAAACGCCGTAGCAATCATAAATCCAAGAATCACTTTATTGGGTGTGGTTCCAGTCATCTTAATAATAGTTAGTGCAATTCGCTTATGTAAGTTTACTTTTTCTAAAGCAAGTGCTAAAACAAAACCCCCAAAGAAAAGAAAGATAATTGGGCTTCCATAATTAGCGCCAACGTCTGCAGCTGTCATCACTTTGAGTAATGGAAATAAAACTAGAGGCAATAAGGCCGTTACAGCTATGTGTACTGCTTCTGTAATCCACCAAATCACCATCCAAAGGGCTACAGCAATTACAGCATCTCCTGTTTCAGAAACCAAATGAAAAGGTAAGTTGACAACAATAAAAAATAAAATGGGTGCTAAGAGTAAACCGATCTTTTTAGAAAGTATCATGTATTGGATTTGAGTCTAAAAATAAAAAAACCTCTCGGATTGAGAGGTTCTTAAGCATATTATTTTATGAATAGCTACCATGTAGGAAATGCATCAAAATCGGAATTCTTTGTTAACTGTGTTTCTTTTTTTGTTTCCACATTAATTTTAAACAACTCGTTATTTCCTTTCACCGAACCTACAAATAAAATTTCTCTTCCCGTATCTGACCAAGAAGGAGCAGAATATGAAGTAACATTTTTTGCAATGACTTTTATATTACTCCCTATTGGCGATATTGTAATTAAATCATAACCTTTGTCTATTTTTCTATTTACAGCGATTCTTGTTCCATCTTTTGAAAACGATGGATTTGTATAATTTTGACTTGAAGGTGATATTTGGATAACTTCTTTCGTTGTAAAATTCATAGAATATAGTATTTTCTCTGTTATATAAGAATACACTATTGACTTCCCATCTGGATGATAAGTGCATTTTGCTCCCCAACCTGGACGATTATTTTTCTTAAAGTTCTTTGTCAAATTTCTTTCTTCTCCACCTGAACTAGGAACAATCATGATTTCCCATATACCGTTTCTTCTTCCGCTAAAAATGATTTCCCTCCCATCTGGGCTCCAGTTTGCGTATAAACCTTCTTCTCTGGTCAATCTTTTTTTATCACTCCCATCAATATTCATCGTCCAAATAGCATACCTGTCATGTCCATCAGTATCGCTATGGTATGCTACTTTAGTGCCATCTGGAGATAGTTTTGGCACATTATGGTGTGGATAATGTCCATTCCCATTATTTGAAGTTAGCTTAACTCTTGAGCCACTTCCATCTGCATTAATTCTTGCGATATCTCTACCCCTCGAATTTAAATCGGTTGAGAAATAAATGTATTTGCTTTTTTGCTTTTGAGAATTGTTATTTTCTTTTATTGAAACAGGTGTTCCAAGTAATAACAACATAATAAAAAAGGTGAGTGTCTTCATTCTTTAAAGTTTTAAATTTCTTCAAAACTATTTCAAGACTCGTTAAACAGACGTTAAAATGAGATGCCTTTTGGTAACAATAGCAGATTCTGTTACTTATTTATTGATTTATATTCTGTGGGAGTCATGTTTAAACACTTTTTAAAAGCTCTATTAAACGACATTTTATTAGAAAACCCAACTTCAATAGCAATTGCCTCTATGGTGTATTGTTTCATCTTAGGGTCAATAATTAATTTTTCTGCATCCTTTATTCTATAACTATTTATGAAATCGAAGAAATTTTGTTGTTCAAATTCATTGATGACTTTAGAAAAGACCTTCGCAGAGATATTCATTTGATTAGCCAATTGATTCAATGAAATATCGACATTTAAATAAGGCCTGTTTTTCAACATAGATTCTTTTATTTTAGTGTGAACATCAATCATTTTAAAGTTTAAGAGAATATTCTCTTTTTGCTTTATAGGTTTTAAAAGATTATTAATGATTGCATAACTGAGATAACTCGAAAGAGTGAAAAACAACACAGAAAGTACTTGCCAATGCAAATGTGTTGTAGATACGTTGAAGAGAAAGTTTCCAAATAAGTAAAAAAATAATACAATAGTGAACCCTACTATATAGATAATATGATGTTTATAGAATCTAGCTTTAGGGTTCTTTCGATTATTTAGAATAATTGCTATTGAAATGAGCAGATAAACAATTGGGTGTAATTGAAATAATAATGATCCGATATTAACATTTGAATTCAAAAACTCCTTAGTCATTTCAAATTCATAAAATCTATTTATAATTTCTCTTTTTTGAGATGCTGATTGTAAAAAATTAGGGAATACCCAAAACTTACTTAAGACAAAAGGAATTATATGAAGAAAATAAACAGCTCTCCATTTAAACTTTTTATTCTTTATAGCTAGAGTTTGTAAATAAAGAGCTGGGCCTAACAAAAGCAAAAAGAACGGTCCAATATAGAGCAAGTGAGGAACTGATGATAAAAAACGAGTTTTTATAAAAACTGGTTCTACAATATTTAAAGAAAAAATAAAAAGAACTATGATTAAAAATACTGTGCTATAATCTTTTTTACGCTTACTTATCAAGTATATAATACTCAGAAATAACTGACCTATACTCATAAACAATAAAATTGAATATATGTCTAATCTTTCAACTGTCTCCATACTTATAAATATACTTTTTATTTAATACGGTTAAGTAAAAACCCTCACAATTTCTTGTAAGGGTTTCTAATATCTATAAAAAAGAATAAATCTTTAGTATCTGTAATGTTCTGGCTTATAAGGTCCTTCAACAGTTACACCAATATAACTTGCTTGGTCTTCACGTAATTCTGTTAATTCAACACCAATTTTAGCCAAGTGTAATTTTGCTACTTTTTCATCTAAATGTTTTGGTAACATATACACTTCGTTCTCATAAGCATCACGGTTAGTCCATAATTCGATTTGAGCTAATGTTTGATTTGTAAATGAGTTACTCATTACAAAACTTGGATGACCTGTTGCACAACCTAAATTAACTAAACGCCCTTCAGCTAAAATGATAATATCTTTTCCGTCGATATTATATTTATCCACTTGAGGCTTAATTGTATCTTTTGTATTTCCATGGTTTCCATTTAACCAAGCCATGTCAATTTCATTGTCAAAGTGACCAATATTACATACAATTACTTTGTCTTTCATTGCTTCGAAATGACGTCCTTGAATAATATCTTTATTTCCTGTGGTTGTAATAATGATATCAGAATTTCCAACAACAGTTTCTAATTTCTTCACTTCAAAACCGTCCATTGCAGCTTGTAATGCACAAATAGGATCGATTTCAGTTACGGTAACAATAGAACCTGCTCCTTTAAAAGACGCTGCTGTTCCTTTACCAACATCACCATATCCACAAACAGTAACACGCTTTCCTGCTAACATAATATCAGTTGCTCTACGAATTGCATCTACTGCAGATTCTTTACATCCGTATTTGTTATCAAACTTAGATTTAGTAACTGAATCGTTTACGTTAATCGCTGGCATTGGCAATGTTCCTGCCTTTACTCTATCATACAAACGGTGAACTCCCGTTGTAGTTTCTTCTGATAAACCATTAATTCCTGCAGCTAATTCTGGAAAACGATCTAATACCATATTGGTTAAATCACCTCCATCATCTAAAATTAAGTTCAATGGCTTTCTGTCTTCTCCAAAGAATAAAGTCTGTTCAATACACCAGTCGAATTCTTCTTCAGTCATATCTTTCCATGCATACACTGGAGTTCCAGCAGCAGCTATTGCAGCGGCAGCTTGATCTTGTGTAGAGAAAATATTACAAGAACTCCAAGTAACTTCAGCTCCTAAAGCCTGTAATGTTTCAATTAACACAGCTGTTTGGATAGTCATGTGTAAACAACCTGCAATCCTAGATCCTTTTAATGGTTGCTCGTCTTTGTACTCTTCTCTCAAAGACATTAAACCTGGCATTTCAGCTTCTGCTAATTCTATTTCTTTTCTTCCCCATTCAGCTAAAGAAATATCTTTAACTTTGTATGGTACGTATGTAGATGTACTAGTACTCATCTTTAATGTATTATTTTTATAAAAATTTGACTGCAAAGTTACGTAATAACTTTTTAAAATATGCCTCTTTATAAAACGATCAATATTAACGACTTTACTAAAGTTCTGATTTGGAAGATTGATGAATCTTTGGAAGAGATTTCTAATGGAGTTCAACTAACAGAGCCTTGTCAGCAAAGGGTGAACAATATGAAATCTGAATTGCATCAAAGAGGGTTTTTGAGTATTAGACATTTGTTAAAAGAAGTAGGGTATACTGATGCCGATTTATACTATGACGAATTTGGAAAACCGCATTTAAAAGATGGTAATCATATTTCTATTACACATTCGTTTACATTCTCCGCTATTGTTATTTCTTCAAAGAATTCTGTAGGGATAGATATTGAAAAACAGCGCGATAAAATTGTACGGATAGCGCACAAATTTACTCCTTTTGAAGAATATAAAACCATTGCTAATCATGATGCTTTAGTCAGCAAATTGACCATTGTTTGGGGAGCAAAAGAATCGTTGTATAAAATATATGGGAAGAAAAAGCTATTGTTCTTACATCACATTCACATTGAAGACTTTAAGTTTACAGATGAAAAAACAACAGGAATTATTAAATATGAAGGTCATGTTTCTAATCATGCCATTCACTTTTTAGAATTTGAAGGTTTTACATGCGTTTATGCCTATTAAGCATTATAAAACATACGAACCCAGATAGATCTAGAGACTCTAAAATTAATAGTACTTAACAAAAGAGCAACTATAATCGTAGCAAATAAAACGTTTATGTATGAAAAGTTAACAAAAAATTTAAACACAATTACACTTGTTATCATTTCTGCTGCCACAAGTGCATAACTAACAAACATAGCTCCGAAAAAGAAACCCGGTTCTTTTTCAAATTTAAAATTACATTCTTTACATCTAACATTCATTTTAGGAACCTTAAATAATAAAAAGTTCCCTAACTTATTAAACATCCTTCCATCTTTACAATTAGGACATTTACATTTTAACGCGTCAATTACTTTTCCCATAATATCCAAGTTTAATAACGCTACAAAAATAAGATTATAAAACGCTATTTATCATATAGTATAATCGCTATTTTTTGTACTTTTAGGACATTTACTATGAAAATACCCGTTTTAAAAATTGATCAGTTTCAAGAATCAAAATCAATAAATGATTTGTACATAAATTCTTTTTCAAATCATATTGAGTTGAATAAGAAATTACTTGACAAACCTCACAGTCATAATTTCTACTTATGCGTACTATTTACAGAAGGTTCTGGAACTCATGAAATTGATTTTAATTCTTATGAGGTAAATTCTGGTAAGGTTTTCTTCTTAAAGCCTGGACAAACACATTTTTGGAAATTTGACACAAAACCTGAAGGGTTTATCTTTTTTCATTCTCAAGAATTTTATGAAGTAAAATTTTTAGACCATACACTCAGCTCATTTCCTTTTTTCTACTCTAATCAAAACCCTCCTTTGTTAGAGTTACCTCAAAGAAAATTGAATGAATTAAGCTTGAAGTTTCAAGAAATTTACACAGAGTATCATCAACAGAATCTTTTAAGAGAACTAAAAATAGTCAACTTGATAAATAGTATTTACATAGATTTAGCAAGAATATATACTGCTAGTGTAAATTTAGAAAAGTTTGTTTCTACTAACTATTTGATACTACTTGAAAGTCTAGAAAACTTAATAAACAAATACTTTTATAGCGAGAAATTACCAAGCTTTTATGCCAATCAATTAAGCATAACCACGAAACACCTTAATAGAGTTGTAAAAGAAACGATAAACAAAACGACAAGTCAATTAATTTCCGAAAGAATCATCTTAGAATCAAAAAGGTTAATTATCCATTCTGATAAGAATTTAGCCAATATTGCAGACACTCTTGAATTCTCAGACTATGCTTATTTTTCTAGGTTTTTTAAAACAAAAACAGGTTTTACACCAATGGGTTTTAGAAAAAAGTATTTTTAATGAAAAGAAGACCCTCTCTAAATGAAAACAGATTTCTTTATTACAAGTCTTCTCGTAATTACTTATTTTCGCTATTGTGAATATCTATCAAAACATTCTTCAAGCTAAAAAAGCAGGTCAAAAATTATTGGCTATTTTGATTGATCCTGAGAAAATTGAAGTTAGAAACATCCATTCTTTTATCAAATTGATACATCAATCTATTGCCACACATATTTTTGTGGGTGGAAGTACAGATAAAGATAATAAAACAGAAATTATTGTTCTTGAAATAAAAAAGTATACAATACTTCCTGTCATTTTATTTCCTGGCGACTATAAACAAGTAACTTCTGAGGCTGATGGAGTTCTATTCTTAAGCCTTATTTCTGGGAGGAATCCAAAATATCTGATTGAGCAACAAGTACAATCGGCCTTAATCGTTAAAAATTCTAACTTAGAGGTAATTTCAACTGGATATATTTTAATTGACGGTGGAAAAGAAACTGCTGTAGAGCGTATTAGCAATACCAAGCCAATTTCTCAAAACAATCCTGAGCTGATTTTAAAAACAGCTTTGGCGGGAGAATTTTCTGGCAAGAGACTTATCTATCTAGAGGCTGGATCAGGAGCCACTAATCCTGTGGAGGCTAGTATTATAAATTGTGTAAAAAATAGTGTGCAGACTCCGTTAATTGTTGGAGGAGGTATCAAAAACATAGATCAATTAAATAAAGCATACGAAGCTGGAGCAGATCTAGTTGTTATTGGAACAGCTTTTGAAAAAGATCTCATGTTCTTTAATAGAATCAAAAAAGAAACTACAAATCAGAGTATCAGATAACAATAATTATGAATCAATTTTTTGATTTTTTCCTAGAACCATATCGCACAGCAACAACCTTAAATATTACATTAGAAATTATTGCTGTCCTAACAGGAATCGCCAGCGTCTGGTATGCTAAAAAAGAACACATTTTAGTATACCCTACTGGTATTGTTAGTACTGCTATTTATGTCTACATATGTTATCAATTTACATTATATGGTGACTTAATTATCAATATCTACTATACCTTAATGAGTATTTATGGATGGTACATGTGGACTCGTATTGTAAATAGTAATCACATAGAAATTACAAGAACAGACAAAACAGATAAATTAAAAGCTATAGGAATATTCTTATTTACTACTGCTTTTGTGATTGCTGTATACCTATATTTTGATCGATTTGACAGGGTTACAGATTATTTCGACACATTTACCACAGGAATATTTTTTGCCGCTATGTGGTTAATGGCAAATAAAAAAATAGAACATTGGAGTTTGTGGATTATTGGAAACATTATTTCCGTTCCTTTATATTTTATTAAAGGATTAGGATTTTCTGGAATTCAATTCACAATCTTTTTAATCTTAGCATATCTAGGATATAAATCATGGAAAAAGACCTTAGACAAGAAGACATCAATCTCGTAAAGATTGTGTTATTTGGTCCAGAAAGCACTGGGAAAACGACGATATCGGTTCAATTAGCAAAACATTATAATACGGTTTGGGTTGAAGAATACGCTCGTCCTTATTTGCAAAAAGTATGGAATCAAGAAAGAAGGACTTGTGAACCTAAAGATATTCTTCCAATTGCTTATGGACAGATGGCATTAGAAAACAGATTGGCTAAGCGAGCAGATAAAGTTCTCATTTGCGATACAGATTTATTGGAAACCAAAGTATATTCAGAAGAATATTATGGAGGATACGTTGATCCCATTTTAGAAGAAGCTGCTAAAGAAAGTCAATATGACTTGTATCTATTAACTTATATTGATACTCCATGGGTTGAAGATGATTTGAGAGATAGACCAGAATTGCGCTTAGAAATGTTCGAAGCTTTTGAAAAAGCCTTAAAAATAAACAACCGACCTTATACTTTGTTGAAAGGAGATAAAGACACTCGATTTAAATTAGCCGTGGAAGCTATTGATAAAATCATAGCTAATAAATCCAATCTTTATTCCTATTCTGATTCTTTAAAAAATGAATAACGAAACTATACATAAAGAGTTACAGTTTAAGGCAGTAAGAAGTTCAGGTGCTGGAGGGCAACATGTAAATAAAGTTTCTTCTAAAGTTGAGCTAACCTTTGATATTCCAAATTCAGAATCACTCACTAATGATGAGAAAGAATTGTTATTAAAAAATCTTTCAACTCGATTGACAAAAGGTGGTGTTTTACAACTTTCATCTGGAGAAAGCAGAAGCCAACATACCAATAAAGAAAAAGTCATCAAACGATTTTTTGAAGTGTTAAGTAAGGCGTTAATAGTTCCTAAAAAAAGAAAGCCTACAAAAATGAGCAAAGCTCAAAAACAAAAACGTTTAGATAATAAACAGCAGCTTTCTTCAAAAAAGAACCTTCGTAAAAAACCTGGTTTAGATTAATATCTTCAAAAAAGAAGTGAGAGGTTTCATTTTTTCTTTATTCTTTCACGATTTTACGCAGTGGAAAATCATATTCATTTCATTATCAAAACAATAGCTGTCCGCTATAATTATAGCTTTTAAGAATATTCTTCCGTTTTTAGATCATTTTTACACAGAATTAGAGTCCTTTTTTCACATATTTTTGTATGTTTGAGTTGCTATTGAATAAAAAAATTGAAAAATGAAAGAAGAAAAACTCCATAAGATTTATGGGCGAATCATTCGATTTCGTCATGAAAAAAAATTCACTCAACAACATGTTGCAGACCGTTTAAAAATTAGTCAAAATGCTTATTACAAAATTGAAAATGGCAGAACCAAACTACTCGTTAGCACCTTATTATCTCTAACAGAAATTTTCGAAGTTGATTTATCTGATTTTCTTACTGAGAATAAGTAATCTATTCGAAATAATAATTTGTTTTTAGTTTTCTAATTCAAAAATCCATTTTACATTTGCACTGTTCTCATAAAGGGGTGCCTTTTTTGAATTACGAATGTTGAATTAATTTGTAATTAATCATTTGAAATTCATAATTAAATTTAGGCTGAGATCATACCCATTGAACCTAGAACAGATAATGCTGTTTAGGAAAGCGAGCTTATAAGTGTCTATCGGACATTTATAGTGAGTGCAAATTAGAAGTCGTTGAGCTTCAAAACTAATTATTCAATAATAACACAAGAATAATTACCTCTTTTTATTCGTTTTAAATTTTATTTTAAAATGAAAAAAATACTCTTTTTTTTATTCTTGTTTGTAAGCACATTTACAAACGCACAAACATTTACACTTTCAGGAAAAGTTGTCGATGAAAACAAAAAACCACTAGTTGGAGCTACAGTTTCTATTGTAGATTCTAAAACTGGTGCAACTACAAACAATGAAGGAAAGTATCAAATGACTCTTTCTTCAGGAGAATATTATTTAGAAGCCAAGTATTTAGGCTTTGTATCAAAAATGCAAGGAGTCACTATTATAAATCAAAATGAAACTCTAGATTTTATTTTATATTCTAAAGTAAATACTTTAGACGAAGTTCTAGTTTCTGCCGTTCGTGTTAGAGCCGACGCTCCTGTTACACATTCCAATTTATCAAAAAAAGAAATTTCGAAACGTAATTTAGGACAAGACATTCCTATTCTAATGAATTATCTTCCTTCGGTTATCTCGTCTTCCGATGCTGGAGCAGGGATTGGATACACCTACATTCGTGTTCGTGGTTCTGATGCTTCTAGAGTGAATGTTACTGTAAACGGAATTCCATACAACGATGCCGAAAGTCAAGGTACTTTCTGGGTGAACATGGGAGATTTTGCATCGTCAACACAAAGTTTACAATTACAACGTGGTGTAGGAACATCAACGAATGGATCTGGAGCTTTTGGTGCAAGCTTGAATATTTTAACAGACGCTATTTCTGAAGAAGCAAATGGAGAAATTTCGAATTCTTTTGGCTCTTATGGAACAAGAAAACATACTGTGAAATTTAGCACAGGAAAAGTAAATGATCACTTTGAATTTGCGGGTCGTTTGTCAAATATTTATTCTGACGGTTATGTAGATAGAGCTTTTACCGATTTAAAATCTTATTTCTTACAAGGGGCGTATACTGATGAGAACACCTTGATCAAAGCCTTGGCTTTTGGAGGGAAAGAACAAACATATCAAGCTTGGTTTGGATTGGATGCAGCTCAGTTAGCAGCCGATAGAAGACAGAATCCATATACCTATGACAATGAAACAGATAATTATCAACAAGATCATTATCAATTGCATTGGAATCAAACCTACAATAACAATTGGTCTACAAACTTGGGGTTAAACTATACCAAAGGAGCTGGTTATTTCGAACAGTTTAAGGGCGGAGAAGATGCCGGCGACTTCAATAACTTAATTATTGATGGAAGTGATGTAATTGTTCGTAGATGGTTAGACAATGATTTTTACGTTGTCAACTTTAATGCACTTTATCAAAGTGAAGCATTAGAAGTTATTTCTGGAATATCCTATAGTAATTATACTGGAGATCATTTTGGTGAAGTAATTTGGGGAAGTGATTTAGCTCCAAACACGAATATCAGAGATCGCTATTATGGAAGTGATGCGACTAAAAACGATTTTAGTGTATTCTCTAAAATTACCTTTAACCTATCAGAAAAATTAAAAACATTTATTGATATGCAAGGCAGGTTTGTAGGTTACAAAACAGCAGGCTTAACTTCTGATAGAGTTACTATTTCAGTAGATGAAAATTTTAGTTTCTTCAATCCTAAATTAGGGTTTACTTATACCATGAATAACTCCAACAGCATCTACCTTTCTTACGCTAGGGCTAATAGAGAACCTAACAGAAAAGATTTTGGGCTAAATGTTAATGTAAAACATGAAAAACTAAACGATTTTGAATTTGGCTGGAGATTGAATACTGGAAAAATCAAACTAAATACAAATCTCTATTATATGCAATACAAAGACCAGCTGATTTTAACTGGTGATATTGATGATACTGGAGATTACAAAAGAGAAAATGCAACTGATAGTTATCGTTTAGGACTAGAAATTGATGCGGACATTCGTGTGAGTGATAAGGTATCTATCCGTCCAAATATTTCTTTCAGTTCAAATAAGATTAAAGACTTTATATTAACCAGAGATGGAGTAACCACAAGTTTAGGGAATACGAACATTGCTTTTTCACCAGGAGTTGTTGCTGGAAATGCTTTCGTATATCAACCTACTGAGCACTTTCAAATTTCATTCTTATCTAAATATGTTGGAGAGCAATATCTAAGCAACACAGATACTGAAGCTTCAAAATTAGAAAGCTATTTTATAAGTGACTTAAACTTTGTGTATGAGATAGAAACTAAAACCATTTTTGATGCGATTGTTATTACTGGTCTCATTAATAATGTATTTAATAAAGAATATGTAGACAGGGGATATACCTATTTAAACAATTGGTCTACACCTGGAAATTCTTTTGAAGTTCAAGGATATTATCCGCAAGCAACCACTAACTTTTTGGTTGGAGTGACGTTGAAATTTTAAAAACTAAACCCTCAGCAAAAAATGCTGAGGGTTTAGTTTTTTCTTTTACCACACGATTTAATCGTATTGGAACAGAAGTTCTTATTTAGTAGAAGAACACGAAATCACATCGGTTCTTTTAATATCAGTTTCCTTGATAGCTCCATACCCTCCAGCAACATCAATAACTTTTCTAAACCCTCTGGCTTTTAAAATAGAGGCAGCAATTACAGAACGATATCCTCCAGCACAGTGCACATAAAAGTCTTGGTCTATGGGGAATTCTGCGATATGATCGTTTAAGAAATCTAAGGGTGTGCTTGGCACATTTTCGATATGCTCTGCAGTATATTCCCCTGGTTTTCTTACATCAAAAACCAAAGCATTATCATTTATTTTTTGTTCTAATACTTCTGCTGAAACAGATTCTAAAGTATCTATATCTTTTCCTGAGTCTTTCCAAGATTGGAATCCACCTTTTAAGAAACCTAGTACATTGTCAAATCCAACACGAGACAAACGAGTAATCGCTTGTTCCTCTTGTCCCTCTTCAACCACCAATAAAATAGGCTGTAAAACATCTTTGATTAAAGCTCCAGCCCAAGGTGCAAAAGTTCCTCCCAATCCAATAAAAATAGATTGCGGAATAAATCCTTTAATGAACTCAAACTGATGACGTACATCTAAAATTAATGCATCGGTTTCATTAGCTACCAATTCAAAGTCAGCAACAGACAAAGCTGTTGTTCCAGTTTTGATAACATCATCGATAGATTGATATCCCTCTTTATTCAATTTTACGTTCAACGGAAAGTATTCTGGCGGAGGTAACAAACCATCAGTTACTTCTTTCACAAATTCTTCTTTGGTCATGTCAGCTCTCAAGGCATAATTTGTTGCTTTTTGCTCGCCAATAGTCCCTACTGTTTCTTTACTTAAGTTTTTACCACAAGCAGAACCTGCTCCATGTGCTGGATACACAATTACATCGTCTGCTAAAGGCATTATTTTAGTTCGTAAGCTATCAAACAAGATAGCTGCCAAATCATCTTGAGTTACATCACTTTTTTGCGCTAAATCTGGCCGACCTACATCTCCTAAAAATAAGGTGTCTCCACTAAAAATAGCGTGATCTTTTCCGTTTTTATCTTTCAATAAATAGGTTGTACTTTCCATGGTATGTCCAGGTGTATGCAATGCTGTAATTGTAATATCTCCTATTTGGAATACTTCTCCATCTTTTGCTGTATGAGAATCGTATTTTGTTTCAGCATTCGGGCCAAATACAATTTGAGCGCCTGTTTTCTCTGCCAAGGTTACATGCCCGCTTACAAAATCAGCATGAAAGTGGGTTTCAAAAATATATTTGATTTTTGCATTATCCTTCGTCGCTCTATCAAGATAGTCTTGGACTTCTCTTAATGGGTCAATAATCGCTACTTCTCCATTACTTTCAATGTAATAAGCCCCTTGTGCTAAACAGCCTGTATAAATTTGTTCAATTGTCATGTTCTTATTCTTTATGCTACTCGTATGCTTGATGTATGTAATTTGCGTATTTATTTTGATACTCTTTTTCTCCTGTTTTATAATAATTTACTGCACCGTTTACTCTCATAAAAAAGTGATCTAGCGTAATAATATCCAATATTTTTCCTCTGAATAAATGATCTCTAACGGGACCTTTTACTCCAGCAAAGTAAAACGAAATACCTCTTTTATGATAATATCGAATTCTCTCTTTGAGCATTTCAACTCCTGTACTGTCAACTCTATTAATACTTTCTGCATCCAGTACGATAAGCTTTAGAGCTTCTCCTTTTTGTTCAACCATCAGCTCCAATCTTTCTATAAAATAACTAGAGTTTGCATAAAATAGTTGTGCGTCGAATCGAAAAACAAGTACATCAGTGTCAACTACAACATCTGAGAATCTATCTTTATTTCTATAAAAGTCGGAGTCAGGAACCTTTCCTAACTCAGTTACATATGGTTTCGAAGTTCTATAAATAAGAATCACCAATGACAAACCTACACCAATAGCAATACCATATTCAATTCCTAAAATTAATGTAGAAAGAAAAGTGGCTAACAACAACCAAAAATCTAAATTATTCGCTTTCCATAAAAAGATCGCTTCTCTTACTTGAATTAATCCAAATACAGCTACAATAATAATTGCCGCCAAGACTGTTTTGGGTAAGTGATAAAATAACGGCGTTAAAAACAATAATGTAATAACAACCATTACTACTGAAATCAAAGAAGACATTCCGGTTGTAGCTCCTGATTCTTGATTTATTGCCGATCTAGAAAAACTAGATGTAGAAGGATATGCTTTGAATAACGAACCTACCATATTACTCAATCCAAGAGCTATTAACTCTTGATTAGGGCGAATCCTATATTCGTCTTGTTTTGCTTCTAAAGACTTACCAATAGAAATAGTTTCTAGATACCCAACCATTACAAGTACTAATGCTAAAGGCAATAATTCTCTAATTAGGGCAAAATCTAATTCAGGAAATGAAAAAGATGGTAGTCCTGAAGGGATTCCTTTGACAATGTCTACATCATTAAATGCACCACCAAAATAGCGCATGACTATGATTCCAAAAACAACGACAATTAATGCGTTTGGTATTTTCTTGTTGATTCTTTTTAATGCGAGAATAACAGTTACTGAAATCAACCCGATGATTGTCGTATGCGAATTAAAATCGATGAGATTATACCAAATATCTTCCAAAAGATATTGAATTTGATCACTTTGAATAAAATCGACTCCAAATAAATTACGAAATTGATTGACTCCAATGGTAAGAGCTACTGCTGAAGTAAAACCTGTAATTACAGGTTTCGATAAGAAATTTACTATGAAACCTAATCGAAATACTCCTAATAAAAACTGAACGGCTCCTACAACCAAAGCCAATAAAATGGCAATTGCGATATAACTATCAGAACCTGTTAATGCCAATGTAGAAACACCCGTCGCAACAATTAATGAATCCATTGCAACTGGACCAATAGCTACTTGTCTAGAGGACCCAAATATTGCATAAATTAACTGGGGCACTAAGGCACAATACAATCCGTAAATTGGTGGCAATCCAGCAATCAACGCATAGGCAATCCCTTGTGGGATTAAGATAATAGCAACTGTAATACCCGCAACAAAATCGCCTCGAAAACGAGTTCTGTTGTAGTTGGGTAACCACTCTAAAATAGGTATGAGTCTTTTTAATGCCTTCATTTCATTAAAACAATTCTCCTTGACTAGTTCCTTTGATTCTTCCTAAATGTTTGTATGCAAGCTCTGTGACTTCTCTTCCTCTTGGTGTTCTCATAATAAATCCTTCTTGAATTAAAAAAGGTTCATATACTTCTTCTATGGTTTCAGCATTTTCAGCTACGGCTGTTGCTAAAGTGCTTATTCCTACAGGACCACCTTTAAACTTATCTATAATTGTTAATAGAATTTTGTTATCCATTTCATCCAATCCATATGCATCAACATTTAGCGCTTTTAAGGCGTATCTTGCAATTTCTATAGTAATGCTACCATCTCCTTTAATTTGTGCAAAATCACGCACTCTACGGAGTAATGCATTCGCTATTCTTGGTGTTCCTCTACTTCTTCCAGCAATTTCTATTGCGGCTTCCATAGAAATGGGAATATTGATAATATTTGCACTACGTTGTATGATTGTAGTTAGCAAATCTGTTTTGTAATAATTTAATCGACTACTAATTCCAAAACGAGCTCTCATCGGTGCTGTTAGCAATCCTGATCGAGTAGTAGCACCAATTAAAGTGAAAGGTTCTAAATTAAGTTGAACAGTTCTAGCATTCGGTCCAGATTCGATCATAATATCAATCTTATAATCTTCCATTGCTGAATATAAATACTCCTCTACAATGGGACTTAATCGATGGATCTCGTCAATAAACAACACATCTCTTTCATCTAAGTTTGTGAGTAAACCTGCTAAATCACCAGGTTTATCTAAAACTGGGCCTGAAGTTACTTTGATACCAGCTTCTAACTCATTGGCTAAGATATGTGCCAATGTTGTTTTTCCTAATCCAGGAGGTCCGTGAAACAATGTATGATCTAAAGCTTCCCCTCTTTGATTAGCTGCTTCAACAAATATCTTAAGGTTTTCTATGGCTTGCTCTTGTCCTGTAAAGTCATCAAAGGAAAGAGGTCTCAACTTTTTTTCAACGTCGAGTTCTTCGTTTGAATAATGATCGTTTTCAGGATTTAGATTTTCATTCATACTACAAATATACTAGAATTTGAACTCTATTTTACTTCCCCCTATAAAACAAAAAACCTTTCCAGATTGGAAAGGTTTTTATTGTGTTTATATTGCTTATGATGGCTCTTCTCCTGGCAACAATGGTGTTGTTTGAGATACCCAATCTTGACCGTGTAAGTAATCGCTATCATCGTCATCTGCATCTACTCTTTTACTGTAATCGTAAGCCCATCTGTGTACTTCAGGAATCTTACCTGGCCAGTTTCCATGTAGGTGTTCTACTGGTGTTGTCCATTCGATCGTATTTGAATTCCATGGGTTCTGAGATGCTTTCTTCCCTCTGTATATTGAAATAAAGAAGTTTGCTAAGAAAATTAATTGTGCTACACCCCCTACTAATGCAAAAATGGTAATCACAACATTTGTATCAGCTACATCATCAAACATTGGGAATGCTGTATTCGAATAATATCTACGTGGTAATCCTGCCAATCCGATAAAGTGCATTGGGAAGAATACTCCATATGCAGAGATAATTGTTATCCAGAAATGCCAATATCCCAAGGTTTTATTCATCATACGTCCGTACATCTTAGGGAACCAATGATAGATTCCTGCATACATTCCGAAAATTGCAGACACACCCATTACTAAGTGGAAGTGAGCGACTACGAAATACGTATCATGAATATTAATATCTAATGCTGAATCTCCTAACACCAATCCTGTTAAACCTCCTGTTACAAATGTTGATACCAATCCAATAGAAAATAACATGGCAGGGTTCAACTGGAGATTTCCTTTCCAGAGTGTAGTGATATAGTTGAATGCTTTTACCGCTGAAGGGATAGCAATCAATAGTGTTGTAAATGTAAATACAGATCCTAAGAATGGATTCATTCCTGAAATAAACATATGGTGACCCCATACGATTGTTGATAAGAATGCAATTGCCATAATGGATCCAATCATTGCTCGATAACCAAAAATTGGTTTCCTAGAATGCGTTGATATAATTTCTGAAGTAATTCCTAAGGCCGGTAGTAATACAATGTATACTTCTGGGTGTCCTAAGAACCAAAATAGGTGTTCAAATAGTACAGGCGATCCTCCTTGATAATGCAAGACCTCTCCACTAATGAATATATCGGACAAGTAAAAGGATGTTCCAAAACTTCTGTCAAAAATCAACAACAATGCTGCTGACAATAATACTGGGAAAGAAACCACACCAATAATAGCTGTGATAAAGAATGCCCACATTGTTAGTGGCAATCTTGTCATTTTCATTCCTTTTGTACGTAAGTTAAATATTGTAACGATGTAGTTCAAAGATCCTATCAAAGAAGATGCAATGAAAATAGCCATGGATACTAACCATAAAGTCATTCCTAATCCAGAACCTGGAATTGCTTGTGGCAATGCACTTAATGGCGGGTATATTGTCCAACCTGCAGATGCTGGTCCAGCTTCTACAAATAAAGAAATTACCATAATGATACTAGAAAGAAAGAACAACCAGTAAGAGATCATGTTTAAGAAACCTGATGCCATATCGCGTGCTCCAATCTGCAATGGAATTAATAAGTTAGAGAATGTTCCACTTAAACCAGCAGTTAATACAAAGAACACCATAATAGTACCGTGTATTGTTACCAGTGCTAAGTACATATCTGGACTCATGATTCCATCTTCTTGATGAGGTCCTAAAAATGCTTCAATAATTGTAAACGATTTTTCTGGCCATGCAATTTGTAAACGGAATAACATTGACATTAAAACACCGATGATACCCATAATCATCCCAGTAACCAAGAATTGCTTGGAGATCATTTTATGATCTTGACTGAAGATGTATTTAGTTACAAACGTTTCTTTATGATGATGCTCTGACATAATCTATATCTCTTTTAAAATCTTCTTTTATTTAATAACTTCTGCTAATGTTGGCTTCTGCGCTAACCAATCATTAAATTCAGCCTCTTCTACTACTGTAATCTTCATTTGCATATTGTAGTGAGAAGCTCCACATATCTTATTACATAACAAAATATAATCGAATACATACATTTCTTCCTCAGCATTCTTTAGACGTATTTTGTTAATTCCATCAACCTTATCGATTACTTCTGGTCGAAGTCTCATTTCTTCAGTAGTAAATTTAGGAGTGAAAGCAAATTGTGTTACCATACCAGGAACACAGTTCATCTGTGCTCTAAAGTGAGGCATATAAGCAGAGTGTAATACATCTTGCGAACGGAATTTAAATAAAACCTTTCTCCCTTTTGGTAAATACAATTCTGTTACTTGTTTGTCGTCTTGAGAATTTGCATCAGACATATCAACACCAATAGTGTTAATTCCTTTAATGAAGTTTACATTTCCTAAACCTAAAGTATTGTCTTCTCCTGCATAACGGGCTTCCCATTGAAATTGTTTTGCGTATACTTCAATTACAACTGGATTCTCATCTTCACCAACATACATTACATCATTCCATTGCCATAATCCGTAACCAATTAGCACCACTAATACAATAGCAGGAGCAACGGTCCAGATTAATTCTAACTTATGACTATCAGCAAAGAACTTTGCTTTGTTTTCCTTTTTTCCTCGGTATTTGAATGAAAAGTAAAAGATTAAGAACTGCATAATAAATTGTACAATTCCAATCATCCAAAATGAAATATTAAATAATATATCATCATTTACTCCTTCAACAGAAGCTGCTTCTGGAAGCATAATTACGTTCATCCAGATTAGGCAATACACCATCATTGCATATAAGAATACTGTAAATCCTAGGAATAGTTTTCCTTGAATGTCATTATCTTTATCAGTAGCAATAACACTTCTAAAATTCATGATTCTGGTAATCTGCCAGAAACTCACTCCGATTGCAACACCTATAAAAATATAAAATAGAGCTAGCATAGTATTTCGTCTTTAATTTTGATTAATGGTGATTCTCTTCTCCTGAATGGTGTTCGATATTATAATAATGGAACTGCTCACTCTCTTTCAAGAACGGGTTTCCTTTTGGTACTGGGTCTGCTTTGGCAAATGCGCTAAATACAGTGTAAATGAAAATTCCTAAGAAGAACATTGTCGCTCCAATTTCAGGAATTCCAAAACTCCAACTTCCTCCAACGGTTCCTGGCATGATCATAATAAATAAATCTACGTAATGTCCTGCAAGAATTACCAACCCTCCGATAATAACAAACCAAGGTCTGCTCTTAAAGTCGCTATTGATTAATAATAATATTGGGAATACAAAGTTCATGACCAACATACTTAAGAATAACGTTTTATACTCTGTAAATCTTAAGAGGAAATACGTTGTTTCTTCTGGAATGTCTGCATACCAGATTAACATAAATTGTGCAAACCATAAATACGTCCAGAATATTGAAAAAGCAAACATGTATTTTGCTAAATCATGTATATGACTGTCGTTTACTTTTGGTAAATATCCTTTATGTCTTAGATAGATTGTTACAAATGCAATGACTGTTAATGCGCTTACTAAGAATGTAGCCAACACATACCATCCAAATAAAGTAGAGAACCAGTGTGGATCTAATCCCATAATCCAATCCCAAACTGACATAGATTCAGTTAACATGAATAAGAATAAAAAGATTACAGATACATTATAGTTTCTTTTGTATGTTTTATTTCCGTCGTTTGCTGTGTCTTCTTTGATAGAATTTCTTCTAATAAACCATCTGTAGGCATTCCAAATTAATAAGTAGATAACACTTCTAATAACCCATCCTGGAACATTTAACCATAATGATTTTCCTGCTATTATAGCATCATAATTATCACTATCAGGATCTACTTTCCCTGGTGTCATCCAATCAAATAAGTGATTAGCATGTGAAGCTGTTAAAGCAATCATTACAAGCATTATAATAGATACTGGAACCAAGTTAGCAGTAATAGCTTCCATAACTCTAAACAATACGATAGACCATCCTGCTTGCGCTACTCTTTGCGCCGCATAGAAAGCCAGCACTAATAAAGTAATTCCTAAAAAGAATAATAAGGCAACATAAACAGCAGACCAAGGTCTGTTTTGCATTTGATGAAAAACGTGCTCATCATGAGCAGCATCGTGGTCTCCACCATGAGTATCTACAGCAGCATGCGTATCTACTTTATGCTCTTGTTTTTTAGTATCATGACTCTCGTCTGATCCTTCTTTATGTTCAGTCTTCTTATCACTATCGTGTCCCCTTCCTTCTTCATTCCCTTCTTTGTGTTCTGCTTTTTTGTCATTATCATGACCTTTTGCTTCTTCAGAATGAGTTTCCTTGGTTTTGTGATCGTCTTTCTTTGCATCGTGAGAAGTATCACCATGTCCATCACCATGACTTGCTTTGCTTGCTATAATTTCTTTCGCTTCTTCAACTGTTGAAGGTGCAGTATAAAAACTATACGCAATACTCAACGCTCCTAGAATAATAAGAGCAAATGAGAACATTTTTAATTTACCTGAGAATTGATACATATCTTTCGTATTCTTCTTATTGTAATTATTTCAACTCGTTACGCAATTGTTCAACATATTGAACTACTTGCCAACGTTCTTTGTTTGTCAATTGTGAGGCATGAGATCCCATCAATCCTTTACCGTGCATAATTACATGGTAAATACTTCCTTCTGTAACCTCTCTATCTTTATAACTAGGAACTCCTTCAAATTTTTCTCTCTGAGCTAACACACCGTTTCCATCACCTTTTTTACCATGGCAGGTTGCACAGTAGATTCCGTACATTTTCTTACCATTTTCTAAGTTTACTTCATCCTTCGCTAATGGAGAGTTTAACTCAACCTTAGCTCTGTCATAGTCTTCGTTAGTGTTTTCATACTCATAAGGAACTTGACCTCTTGCAACTGTTCCTGCAACTGGTTTTAAGTTCGCTGAAAAGCCTGTCATTCCTTTTTCCATATCTGCTTCATAAGGAACAGCTACATACATATCTGGCATGTATTGTACTTGTCTTTCTCTTTTGTTTGAGCAAGAAACAATACTTACTAAAACCAAACACGCGATACTAAATTTTAAATACTTTCTCATTCGTTATGATTTAGTGCTTGTCTACTACATTTATTTCTACAGCTCCTGTTTCTTTTAACAAAGAAGTCAACTCTTTCTCGTTATCGTGAACAGGGATTTCCATTAAAAAATGATCGTCCGTTGTTCTAGGATCTGGGTTTTCTGCTTTTTTGAACGGCCAAATTCTACTTCTCATATAAAAAGTAATCACCATTAAATGCGCTGCAAAGAACACAGTTAATTCAAACATAATTGGTACAAATGCTGGCATGTTTTCACCCCAGCTAAAACTTGGTTTACCACCAATGTCTTGAGGCCAGTTACCAATCATAGTGTACCATGTTAACCAAATAGCAACACTTAAACCAGTAATCCCAAACATAAAAGCTGTAATAGCCATTCTTGTTGGTGCTAATCCCATAGCTTTGTCTAATCCATGAACTGGAAAAGGACAAAATACTTCTTCGATATGATGATTGGCTGCTTTCACTTTCTTAACAGCTTCTAGTACAACTTCATCATCATTATAAAATGCGTGAATTACTTTACTACTACTCATGTTTACCGTCTCTTAATTTTTTATAACTCTCACCCGATGATTTCAAAATTGTTTTTACTTCTGCTTGTGCAATTACAGGGAATGTTCTTGCATACAATAAGAATAAAACAAAGAAGAATCCAATGGTTCCAATAAATATACCTACATCAACAAATGTTGGCTCAAAGCGCCACCACGATGATGGTAAATGTCCTTTACTTAATACAATAGCAATGATATCAAAACGCTCAAACCACATTCCAATGTTAATTGCAATTGAAATAATGAATGACCACACAAAGCTTCTTCTAATCTTTTTGAACCATAACAATTGAGGTGTCAATATGTTGAATATTATCAACGACCAAAATGCCCATGCATAAGGACCTGTTGCAGATCCAATAGATAAATAGGTGTAATCTTCATACTGAGAACCTGTATACCATGCAATAAAGAATTCTGTTGCATATGCTACAGCTACAATACCTCCTGTTAAGATAATTACAATATTCATGTACTCAACGTGAAGTCGAGTAATATAATCTTCTAAATTTGTTACTTTACGCATGATCCCTAATAGGGTTTGTACCATCGCAAATCCAGAGAAAATTGCTCCGGCAACAAAATAAGGTGGAAAAATAGTTGAGTGCCATCCTGGATTGATCGATGTAGCAAAGTCCATTGATACAATTGTATGTACAGAAAGTACAAGTGGTGTAGCTAAACCTGCTAATACCAATGATACTTCTTCAAAACGTTGCCAATCTTTTGCTCTACCTGACCATCCGAAAGACAATAAAGAATATATTTTCTTTTGAAAAGGTTTTACTGCTCTATCACGAATCATCGCAAAATCAGGTAATAAACCAGTCCACCAGAATACTAATGATACAGATAAATACGTAGAGATTGCAAATACATCCCATAATAATGGTGAGTTAAAGTTTACCCACAATGATCCAAATTGATTTGGAACAGGCAACACCCAATATCCGTTCCATGGACGACCCATGTGAATAATTGGAAACAACCCTGCTTGGAAAACCGCAAAGATGGTCATTGCTTCTGCAGAACGGTTAATTGCCATTCTCCATTTTTGACGGAATAATAATAGTACTGCAGAAATTAATGTTCCTGCGTGACCGATACCTACCCACCATACAAAGTTAGTGATATCCCAAGCCCATCCAATGTTCTTGTTTAATCCCCAAACTCCAATACCAGTTCCGATGGTATAAAAGATACATCCGAATCCCCATAGCATTGCTGCTAAAGAAATGTAGAACGCGATATACCAGTTCTTGTTTGCTTTCCCTTCTATAGGCTTAGCAATGTCCTCGGTGATGTCGTGATAACTCTTATGACCTAATACTAAGGGCTCTCTTATGGGTGCTTCGTAATGAGACATATGTTTATATCTTAAATTTTAATTACGCTTCGTTTGTATTTCTAACTTTCACTTGATACACTACATTCGGTTTCGTTTGTAGATAATCCAATACGTGATAAGCTCTTTTATCTTCTACTAATTTTGCAACTTCCTCTTCTTTGTTGTTGATGTCTCCAAAAGCCAAAGCTCCTGTTGTACATGCATTAGAACAAGCAGTTGAGAATTCTCCAGCTTCAATCTTTCTTCCTTCTTTCTTCGCTTTCAAAATTGTTGCTTGTGTCATTTGAATACACATAGAACATTTTTCCATGACTCCCCTAGAACGAACCACAACATCTGGATTTAATACCATCTTACCATAATCGTTGTTCATATTGAAATCGAACTCACTGTTATCTGCATAACTAAACCAGTTAAAACGACGAACTCTGTAAGGACAGTTGTTTGCACAATATCTAGTTCCTACACATCTATTGTAAGTCATTTGGTTTTGACCTTGACGACCGTGTGTTGTTGCAGCAACTGGACAAACCGTCTCACATGGAGCGTGGTTACAGTGCTGACACATCATTGGTTGAAAAGCTACTTCTGGATTCTCAGCAGATGTTTCTAAAGATTTGAATAATTCACCATATCTCTTACCTGCTTTCAATGCTTCTTCTCTCGTTTCTATTTCAGAAGAATAGTAACGGTCAATACGCAACCAGTGCATATCTCTACCTACACGTACTTCGTGTTTCCCAACTACAGGAACATTGTTTTCAGCGTGACATGCGATAACACAAGCCCCACATCCAGTACATGAATTTAAATCGATAGATAAGTTAAAGTGATGACCAATCTCTCTGTTGTGCTCATCCCATAAATCGATGGTTTTTGCCTCAACTTCTTGATGATCATAAGAGACCATTGCTGGAACATTCCATCCGTTCTTATGATCTTTAGGATCAACAGTTGAATATGTTTTTAAGTCTGTTACCTTTAAAATATCGTGTCTTCCTGCAATTGTTTTTTGTACTTGAGTACAAGCAAACTCATGAACACCTGAAGTTTTCTCTAAAACAACTCCATATTGAACATTGTTTCCGTTTGCATATAATGTATAGGCGTTAACACCTACTTGCATTTCTTCTTTTAAGTTGGTTTTTCTACCATACCCTAAAGCCAATCCAATAGAACCTGGTGCTTGACCTGGTTGAATCATTACTGGAACATTCTCAAGAGTGACTCCATTTACAGTAATTTTTGCATAATTACCATTCATAGATCCGTTGTCTTGAACTGGGTTATCAAACTTTAACTCTTTGGCATCAGCCATAGAGATTGTTATATAGTTATCCCAAGACGCTCTTGTTAAAGGGTCTGGAAACTCTTGTAACCAAGGATTGTTTGCTTGCTTCCCATCTCCTAATGCAGTAGATGAAAACAAATTCAACTCAAAACCTTTACTGTTTGTCGTAGATCTTAAAACACTTGTTGCTGCTGCAGCCGCTGCTGAAATATCTACAGTAGATTTAGAAACAGTATTGTTTGTTTCTTTTGTAAAGAACCCATCATGCAATGCTTGATTCCATGATTGACCTCCTAATACATTAGCAGACCAGAATCCTTTTAAGTAATCGTAGTATGATGCTGAATTTCCAGACCATTTCAATAACACTTCTTGAAATTGAGCAGTATTGAATAATTTTTGAATGGTTGGTTGAACTAAACCGTAGTTCCCTTCAGTAATCATAACGTCACCCCAAGACTCTAAAAAGTGAGTCATTGGTAATGAGTATAAAGTAGCGTTTGCAGTATCGTCATTCTGAACAGACATTGCAACCGATAATTTTAATTTTTTTATTGCTGTGGCAAACTCAACACCTTCAGCTAAATTGTATACTGGATCTACATTATAAGTAATTAATCCACCAACTTTTCCTGCTTTTACATCGGCAACAACCTGAGCTAATTCAGTATCATTTCCTTTTCTTGTATGTAAAGGATTTGCTGCGTCAAAAACAACACTTTGTAAGGCATCGTTAATTGCAAAAGCAACCAATTGAGCGTTTTTATCAGAAGAACCTGATACAACTACTCCATGAGAACCTGCTTTTTTCAAAGCTGCTGCTGCTTGTTTTACTTGAGCATCTACTGGAGTTGCTTTTGATGGCAAACTTGAACCAGTAACAGCATTGTATAAATTGATCAAAGCAAAAACTTGATCCGATGGTTTAGTCACCACACGTTTATCAGCATTTGCTCCAGTTAAAGACATATTTGCTTCAAACTGCACATGGTGAGACATGTGTCCTGAATTTGGATTTCTGCTAATTGCATATCCCTTATCAAAACCACCTTGCCAATCACCTAAGAAATCTGCTCCAAAAGAAACGATTGCTTGTGCTTTATCAAAATGATAGTTTGGTACTGCTCTTGTTCCAAACATTGTTTCAAATGCATCAGCAGTTCCGCTTTCTGAAATTGCATCATATGCAACGTGCTTTACGTTTGGATATGCTGCAGTAAATTCTGAAACTATTTGTTCTGTAGATGGACTTGCTAAAGTTCCTGTTAATAAAACAACAGTTTCACCAGAAGTTTTTAATTCTTTTAACTTTTCACCAATCTGTTTATGAGCATTTCCCCAAGTAATAGGCTGACTATCTTTTCTTGGTTCTTGTAAACGAAGTTGCTCATCGTATAATGATAAAACAGATGCTTGAACTCTTGCATTTGTAGTTCCGTTTGCATCCTTGTTTGGCATAATTAAGATAGGACGACCTTCACGAGTTTTTACTAAAATATTAGCAAAGTCATATCCATCTGCAATTGTACTTGCATACCAATCTGCAACACCTAAAATTGTATCATCTGGTTTTACTACGTATGGAATCGATTTTCTAACCGGTCCTTCACAAGCTGCTAACGTTGCTGCTGCAGTAGTAAACCCTACATACTTTAAGAAATCTCTCCTTGATGTTGATGAATTTTCTAGCGTTTCTTTGTCTCCTAAAAATTCATCTGTAGGAATTTCTTCTACAAATTCATTCTTGCTCAGCGTTTCAACCAAAGAACTACCTTTTAGTTCCTCAACACTTTGCCAGTATTTTTTGTTTGAAGCCATTTATATCGAATTTATCTTCTTTCTAATTTATTAATTGTGGCATTTACCACATTCTAATCCACCTAATTGAGCAACGGTTACTTTTTCAGTACCGTACTTCTCTGCCAATTGTTTGTGAATGTTTTCATAGTAAGGATTTCCTTTCAAGTCAACATCTGTCTCTCTATGACAATCAATACACCAACCCATTGTTAATGGTGAGAATTGATACACTTCATCCATTGTTTCCACTGGACCGTGACATTTTTGACATTTAACTCCTGCAACTGTTACGTGTTGTGAGTGATTGAAATATGCAAAATCAGGTAAGTTGTGAATACGAATCCATTTTACAGGTTTTGTTTCACCAGTGTACTCTAGTTTATCAGGGTCCCATCCTGCTGCATCATATATCTTCTGAATTTCTCCATTTAGTTGAGCTGTAGAATACCCTTCTAGTTTTGTGTCATCAGCTACTTCAGAAATATTCTTATGACAGTTCATACAAACATTTACAGAAGGAATTCCTGAATGTCTACTGTTTTTTGCTGATGAGTGACAGTATTGACAATCTATTTTATTATCTCCAGCATGAATTTTATGCGAAAATGCAATTGGTTGTACTGGTTGGTATCCTTGATCTACACCTATTTTGAATAAACTTCCGAATAACACATAGGCTGTAAGCAACAACATAAATATTGTAAAGACAACGTGCAAGAAGGTATTGCGTTTAATTCCTTCCCAAACCTCTTGTGCATTTCCAAGAATTCCAGGAGTTTTAGGAGCTCCTTTTAGCTCACTAATTGTTTTTAATAACGCTGCAATAATTAAAAAGGCTGCAACAATGATTCCTGCTAAAACAAGCATTAACCATTTTGGCGCTTCTTGCTGAACAGTTTCTGTAGGTTTATTTGGATCTGTAGGTTTTACAGGATCTCCAACAGTGGTGTAGTAAAGAATGTCATCAATTTGCTGATCCGATAATTGTGGAAAAGTATTCATGCTAGACCCCTTGTACTCGTCATAAATTGCAATTGCATCTCTATCCCCAGTGGCTCTTAAAGCATTATTGTCTTTAATCCATGCTTTTAACCAATCGTTTTCTCTTCTTTCTTCAACACCGCCTAAGGCTGGGCCTGTTGACTTCTTATCTAATTTGTGACAAGTAGTACAAAGCGATTTGAATAATTTCCTTCCTTCCTTTTGACGTGTTTCATCAACAGCATCTTGTGCTGAAGCAGAAAAACTTAAAGAAATTAATAATAGAAATGTAAAACTTTTAAGAAGTACCTTGGTTAGTCGATTGTGCAGATCTACACTTTTCATATTTACAAACTATAGTTTAGTATCTCGTTGCTATAAAACTCTAACCAAATTGGGTATAAAAAACCCCACCTAATTAGTTGCACAAAAGTAGTACATATAACTAAATTTTGAAATGCTAATGGAATGTTAAACCTTAATTTATATCGGTTCTAAATAACTTCTGTTTTCAATTTATTTCTGATCAAGTCGTTACCTTTGTACACAAGATTTTTTTTATGAAAAAGCACATCTTTCTTTTTTCATTTTTAGTAATGGGTTTCTTCTCATTACAAACTAGCTATGCTCAAGAGCAAAAGACTGATAATGAGTTGATTTCGGATTTTATTTCTAAAAAAAGAAGCTTCAATAAAGAGTTTGGCTATGGATTTAGAATTCAATTGTACAATGGTTTTGAAGTAGAGGCAAAAAAAACTAGAGCAAAGTTTAGATTGGACTTTCCAGAAATAGAAACGTATATAGTTTACAGGCAACCAGAATGGAAAATTCAGGTTGGGGTTTATAAAACAAAACTAGAAGCCGACAGAGCTTTATCAGCTATCAAAAGAAAATATGACAGTGCTATTGTAATTCCTTTAGGAAAATAACAGCAGTCAATATTTTTTCATCTTCAACAATCAGTTTCAAAATATCTAGAATTTCAAAGACTAACTATTTTTAACTGTAGAGAAACATTCATTTAATAAAACAAAAAAGCCGCAGAGTTTTAATGAACTCTGCGGCTTTTATAATTTTTGAAATGTATTTATATTATTTCAATTTCTTTTTAACTGCTACTTCTTCATAAGCTTCTATGGTATCACCTTCTTGAATATCGTTATATCCTTTAATTTGAAGACCACAATCATACCCTTTAGCAACTTCTTTTACATCGTCTTTAAAACGTTTTAATGAAGATAACAACCCTGTATGAACAACAATACCGTCTCTAATAATTCTAATTAAAGAGTTTCTGAAAATCTTACCATTCATCACCATACAACCTGCAATGTTTCCAACTTTAGAAATTTTATAAACTTCTCTAATTTCAACATTACCCGTAACTTCTTCTTTCATGTCTGGAGAAAGCATTCCTTCCATTGCATCTTTCAGATCGTTAATTGCATCATAGATGATAGAATAGGTTCTAATATCAACTTCTTCTTTGTCAGCAACAAGTCTTGCATTTCCTTGTGGACGTACATTAAATCCAACAATAATTGCATCAGATGCAGATGCTAATAACACATCAGACTCTGTGATTGCTCCAACACCTTTGTGCAAGATATTTACTTGAATTTCTTCAGTAGATAATTTCTGGAAAGAATCTGTTAATGCTTCTACAGAACCATCTACATCTCCCTTTAAGATAATATTTAACTCTTTGAAATCTCCAAGAGCTATACGTCTTCCAATTTCATCAAGTGTCAGTGTTTTCTGAGTTCTTACAGATTGCTCACGTTGTAATTGAGATCGTTTGGTTGCAATTTGTTTTGCTTCACGTTCATCTTCAAATACATTAAACTTATCTCCTGCTTGTGGTGCTCCATCCAATCCTAAGATAGATACTGGAGTTGAAGGACCTGCTTCTTTTAAGTTGTTTCCTTTATCATCAAACATAGCTCTTACTTTACCACTATGCTTTCCTGCTAAAATATAATCACCAATTTTTAGTGTTCCTGCTTGTACCATTATTGTAGAAACATATCCTCTTCCTTTATCTAAAAGAGCTTCTACAACAGTACCAACTGCATTTTTATTTGGGTTTGCTTTTAACTCTAAAACCTCTGCTTCTAGCAATACTTTTTCTAGTAAATCATCAATTCCTTGACCTGTTTTAGCAGAGATGTCTTGAGATTGAATAGTACCTCCCCATTCTTCAATTAATAAATTCATTGAAGATAACTGCGTCTTTACATTATCTGGATTCGCATTTGGTTTGTCAATCTTGTTAATTGCAAAAATAATAGGGACTCCTGCAGCTTGTGCGTGAGAAATTGCTTCCTTCGTTTGTGGCATTACATCATCATCCGCTGCAGCTACAATAATTACTAAATCTGTAACTTGAGCTCCACGAGCACGCATCGCTGTAAAAGCTTCGTGACCCGGTGTATCTAAAAATGCAATCTTTTGATCTCCTACACTTACAGAATACGCTCCAATATGTTGTGTAATCCCTCCTGATTCTCCATCAATTACATTGGCTTTTCTAATATAATCTAATAAAGATGTTTTACCGTGATCTACGTGTCCCATTACCGTAATAATTGGCGCACGAGAAATTAAGTCTTCTTCCTTATCTACAACTTCAGTAATTGATTCTTCAACTTCAGCTCCAACAAATTCAACTGTATGGTTAAATTCTTCTGCAACAATAGAAAGTGTTTCAGCATCTAAACGCTGATTCATTGTTACCATCATCCCTAAAGACATACATGCAGAAATGATATCTGTAACAGGAACTGCCATCATGGTAGCTACTTCACTAACTGTTACAAATTCAGTTACTTTCAATATTTTGCTCCCTAATTCTGCTGCTTCTAATTCTGCTTCAGATTGCTCACGGTGAGCATTTCTTTTTTCTCTTCTATATTTTGCTCCTTTTCCTTTCGAAGATTTTCCTTGAAGTTTTTCAAGAGTCTCTCTTACTTGTTTTTGGATTTCTGCCTCAGTCGGTTCCGCTTTTTGAACAACGGCTCTTCTTTGTACAGGACCTCTTCCTCTTCCGCCTGCGCTTCCTCCTCTATTCTGTCCTGGGCCTCTGTTCTGATTATTTTGTCCTGGTGCACCTGGCTTGCTAATTCTTTTTCTTTTAGCTCTTGCAGCATCTTTATTAGCAGATCCCGCTGGTTTCGCTTTTACTTCAGGTTTCTTTTTTACTTTCTCAAACTGCTTAAGATCAATGGTTTTTCCAGTTAACCTAGGCCCATCTAACTTTTTATATTGAGTTCTCAGTGTTTCCGAAGGAGCTTCACCTTCTTCTTTAGGAGTTTCTTTAACTTCTGTAGCTTCAGCTTTTGGAGCTACCACTTCTTTTTCCTCCTCTTTTACTTCTTTTACTTCTGCTACAGGCTCTTCAACAACTTCCTTTACCTCTTCTTTAACAGGTTCTTTTGTAGTTTCAACTTTAACAGTCTCAACTTCTTCTTTAACAGGCTCTTTTTTTGCTTCTTCTTTAGGCTCTTCTTTCTTAGCAACAGGAGTAGGATTAATATCTATTTTACCCACTGTTTTTATTTCAAGTTTTTTCGCTTTCGCTTTTAAAACCTCTGCCTTTTTCTCTTCTTCTTCTACCTTTTTTCTTTCAAGCTTAGCTTCTAGTTCAAGTCGAATTGCTTCCTTCTCTTTTCTCTTTTCCTCGCCAACCTCTTTTGATGCTGCTTTTTTATTAGCATCTGTTTCGAAACCATCTAAAAGCACTTGATAAACTTCTCCTGATATTTTGGTTGTAGGTCTTGCTTCAATTTGATGTCCATTGCTCGCAAGATATTCCACAGCCCTATCCAGAGAAATATTCAATTCTCTCAGCACTTTATTCAGTCTCATTGTTCCGCTTTCCGCCATAAACTTGGTTACTCTTAATTTGTAAAAGTATTATTTTTTTATCTATCGATTATTCTTCGAATTCTTCTTTTAAAATTCGTTGAACATCTAAAATTGTTTCTTCTTCTAAATCTGTTCTTTTTAACAGCTCTTCTACAGAGGTATCGATAACGCTTTTAGCTGTATCTAATCCAATGTTTTTGAATTCTTTGATTACCCAATCTTCGATTTCATCAACAAATTCTGTTAACTCTACATCTTCTTCTTCCATTCCTTCTCTCTGAACATCAATCTCGTATCCAGTTAACTCACTAGCTAAACGAATGTTTACACCGCCTTTACCAATAGCTTTTGAAACTTCTTCTGGCTTCAAGAATACATTAACACGACCTTTCTTTCCGTTTTTCTCTTCCTCAAATACTTCAATTTCCATTGAAACTACTTTTGCTGGACTTAGTGCTCTAGCAATAAACAACTGTTCGTTCTTCGTATAGTTGATTACATCAATGTTTTCATTTCCTAATTCACGAACAATTCCATGAATTCTAGATCCTTTCATCCCTACACAAGCACCAACAGGGTCAATTCTATCATCATAAGAATCAACAGCTACTTTTGCTTTTTCTCCTGGAATTCTTGCTACTCTTTCAACAGTAATTAAACCATCAAAAACTTCAGGGATTTCTTGCTCAAATAATTTCACTAAGAAATCAGGAGAGGTTCTAGACAAAATAATAGCAGGTTTGTTCCCTCTTAATTCTACCGTTTTAATTACTCCTCTAACAGAATCTCCTTTTCTAAAAAAGTCTGATCTAATTTGTTCGCTTTTTGGTAATACAATCTCATTTCCGTCATCATCTAATAAGATAATTGCATTGTGACGAATGTGATGAACTTCTGCACTGTATAAATCGCCTTCTAAATCTTTAAAGTGTTTGAAAACGTTTGTACTATCGTGTTCGTGAATTTTAGAAATTAAGTTTTGACGCAAAGCCAAAATAGATCTTCTTCCTAAGTCTACTAACTTTACTTCTTCAGACACATCTTCTCCAATTTCAAAATCGGGCTCAATTTTTTGTGCTACAGAGATTTCTATTTCTTCATTATCATCTTCTACCTCTCCATCGGCAACTACAATTCTATTTCTCCAAATCTCTAAATCTCCTTTATCTGGATTGATAATAATATCAAAGTTGTCATCAGACCCAAACTTGCGTTTAAGAGCTGCTCTAAATACTTCTTCTAATATAGACATGAGGGTAACTCTGTCTATACTTTTCATATCCTTAAACTCCGAAAACGAATCTATTAACGCTATATTTTCCATTGCATGTTCTACTTAAAATGTGATCTTCACTTTTGCTTCTTTAATATCTTTGTATGCTATTGTCGCATTCTTTTCTACTGTAATCTTTCCTTTTCCAATTGGCTTAGGCTCTCTAGCTTTCCATTCTAATGAAATTCCATTTTCATCAGTGCTCACCAAAGTTCCTTCTAGTTCTTCTTCGCCAGTTTTAACTTTAAGAATTCTATTGACATTCTTTTTATACTGACGTCTATCAGTTAAAGGATGACTAATATCAGGCGAAGTAACTACGATAGCAAAATCATCTTCTTCTCTATCTAAGTTATTCTCTATATGCCTACTGATACGAATACATTCTTTTACAGAAACCCCTGCATCACCATCAACAATCACGATAATTTTACTATTGGATGTAAAACTTAAGTCAATTAGAAAGAGAGATTCATTATCTGAAATCGCCTCGTTAACTAATTTTTTTACTAAATTTTGATCCATAATTAAGGTATAAAAAGAGGGGACTTTATGTCCCCTTCCTCTTCGTTTTCCGTGATTTTCGCTGCAAATATACTAACTACTTATTTAATAACCAAATAGCTTCAATTCAATTATTTTTCGTAAATTTAGACCAGGCACCTAATTTATTAACTCACCCTCTACAACTATTAAATTATGTTTACTATGAGTAGAATATTAGTTCCTGTAGATTTTTCTAACAGGTCAGAGTATGCGGCAAAACTGGCGGCACAGATTGGGAGGGAAACAAATTGCGATATTTATCTATTACACATGGTCGAACTTCCTTCGGGAATTATAGACATGGGAGCTGGAAGCAATTTCAGCATTCCCGAAAGCATGATGTATTTACGTAAAGTGAAAGAAAAAATTCTAGATTTAAAAGCTCGTTTTTTTCCTGAGGAATGCAATGTAAAATACGCAATCCGATTTCAAAATCCTTTTGAAGGCATTCAAAAATACGCAAAGAAGATTGATGCAAGTCTTATTATTATGGGGTCACAGGGTATTTCTGATTTTGAAGAAATGATTATTGGTTCAAATACAGAGAAAATTGTTCGGACATCTGAAATTCCTGTGATTGTTGTTAAAAAAGATTCTAATAAATTTAGATTAAAAGATTTAGTGTATGCCTCAAATTTTAAGGATGACAACAAAGAGTCTTTCAAGAAATTCTTAGGTTTTGCAAAATTATTTAAAAGTAAAATTCACTTACTGAAGATAAATACTGTCGGAAAGTTCGAGAGTTCTTCTGTTACAAAAGAAAAAATCAAATCCTTCGTCAAGGATTTTGAGCTACCAAAAAGCACTATTAATGTCTACAACGACTCTTCTGTTGTAAAGGGTATTACAAATTTTTCTAGAGAAGTGAATGCAGATCTTATAGCCTTGAGTACTCATGGCAGAAGTGGTCTTTCTAACCTATTCAACGGGAGTATTACCAAGAGTGTTTCTAAAAACGTACTGAAACCCGTTATAACTTTTAAAGTATAAAACGAAAAAAGCTTCTCAAAATTGAGAAGCTTTTTGTTGGCCTACAAGGACTCGAACCTTGAATGTCGGTACCAAAAACCGGTGTGTTGCCAATTACACCATAGGCCAATAGCTGTAATGCGGGTGCAAATTTAAGTCAATCTTTTAATACTGCAAATATTTTTGCCACTTTTTTGATTTTAACAAAGTTTTATAATGCTTCTTATCTGAATACTTGGTTAGGAAACGTTTTTTCTATGATAAATTAGTAAATTCGCCCACATATATATTCTTTATATGACTTCAGAAAATTTTAAAAAATGGAACCTCATTCTTGGATGGGGTGTTTTTATCATAGCACTTATTACGTATTCTCTTACTTTAGAGCCAACAGTTAGTGCTTGGGATTGTGGAGAATACATCTCTACCTCTGTAAAATTAGAAGTTGGTCACCCTCCTGGAGCACCTCTTTTTCAAATGTTAGGGGCATTTTTTGCTATGTTTACAACGGATGTCACCAACATTGCCATGATGGTAAACTTCATGTCGGCGTTGTCCAGTGCCTTTACCATTCTTTTTATGTTTTGGACCATTACCAATTTAGGAAAGAAATTAGCTGCTAAATCTAATTCGATTTCTGATGGGTCTTCTATTGCTATTTTAGGAAGTGCTTTGGTGGGATCTTTAGCTTACACTTTCTCTGACAGTTTCTGGTTTAGCGCTGTAGAAGGTGAGGTATACGCCATGTCTTCGTTTCTAATGGCAATTTTATTTTGGCTAGGATTAAAGTGGGAAAATGAAATTAATACTCCTAGAGGAAACAAATGGCTTGTAATTATCAGTTTTGTTGTCGGGCTTTCTTTTGGAGTTCATATTTTATCTCTTTTAGTAATCCCTTCTATTGTACTACTGTATTTCTTTAAAACATATCATACGATTAATATAAAAACTACCGCAATTGCCACAGTAATTTCAATACTTGTATTGGCTTTTGTTTTTAAGTTTTTATTCCCTTATACTTTAAAGTTTTTTAGCGCTTCAGAATTGTTTTTCATCAACTCTATTGGAATGCCATATAACTCGGGATCTATTATTGCTGGCCTTATTTTGATAGCTGTATTCTATTTTGGATTGAATTTCACTAGAAAAAAGAAAAAAGTAGCTGCGAATACTTTGATCCTTTCCGTATTGTTTATCATGATTGGTTTTTCGTCTTGGATTATGCTACCTGTTAGAGCAAATGCCAATACTACAATTAATGAAAACAACCCTTCAAGTGCAAGAGAGCTTTTAGCTTACTACAACCGTGAACAATATGGTGATGCTAGTGTTTTTTATGACACTTATTATTCAAATTCATACAGAAGAGAACAATTAGAATCTGCTCCTTGGAAAGATGGCAAGCCTAAATATGAAAAAAGAAATGGGAAATATGAAATTGTAAATAATTATAAAAATATTGTTCCTAATTACTCTGGAAAGCACAAAGGATTTATTCCTAGGATGACCAATCCTGCTTCTGAAAAGATGTATAAAGCTATTGCTGGGATTCCAGAGAATAGCACGCGCAGACCTACTTTTGGTGAAAACATCACATTTATGATTGACTACCAGTTTGGTTATATGTACGGTCGATACTTTATGTGGAATTTTGTTGGTCGTCAAAATGATACTCAAGGAAATTTAGACAAGTTTAATGGTAATTGGTTAAGTGGTATTGGGCTTATTGACGAAGCAAGATTAGGACCTCAAACAAGCTTACCATCAGATGTATTGGAAAACAAAGGAAGAAACAAATACTATTTTTTACCCTTTATAATAGGACTTATTGGCTTGTTGTATCAAATTCGTTGGGACAAACAAAATTTCTACACCTTACTCATATTTTTCCTATTTACTGGTGCAGCTATTATTTTCTATACAAATCCAAAACCTTTTGAACCTCGAGAACGTGATTATGCTGTCGTAGGTTCTTTCTATATTTTTGCGATCTGGATTGGAATTGGCGTCTACGCTCTTTATGATTATCTGAAAGGTTTTGCGAACAAAAGAGCTGTTGCTATTGGAGCTTCTGCATTAAGCCTTCTTGCAGTTCCTGCATTAATGGCTTCGGAAAACTGGGACGATCATGATCGATCTAACAGATATACAACACACTTGAATGCTCAAGCGTATTTAGAATCATGTGATCCTAACGCCATCATGTTTACTATTGGTGATAACGATACCTTTCCTCTTTGGTATATGCAAGAAATTGAAGGAGTACGGACAGATATAAAACTAATAAACACAAGTCTTTTTGATACAGATTGGTATATCGATCAAATGAAAAAGAAATCATATGATGCTCCACCGATACCTTCTCAACTAAACCACGATCAATACAAGTTAGGTAGTTTAGATGTTGCCTATTATTTTGAACAACTCTTTCCTGAGTATAAAGATTCTATTATTGATATAAAATCTACGATGAAATGGATTGAAAGCAAAGATGAGCGTACATTTTATGATATAGCTGATAATGGAAGTCCAGAAAAGGTGCTACTTTCTAATAAAATTAGAATTCCAGTAAACAAAGAAGCCGTACTTAGAAATGGTATTGTAGCTCAGAAGGATGCTGACAAAATAGTAGATTATATGGACATCATCATTGAAGGTAATGGGATTTCTAAGAGTAGAATTTTAATGTTAGACATTCTTGCAAACAACGATTGGGAACGACCTATATACTTTACTGGTGGTTCTAATGAAAACGAAGAGTATCTTTGGTTAAAAGACTATCTTCAATTAGATGGAATGGCTTACAAGCTCGTTCCAATTAAAACAGACATGAAGAACAGGAATATGTTTGACATGGGGCGAATTGACCCTGAGAAAATGTATGAGAATATTCAAAAGTTAGATTGGAGAAATATTAACGACGGAAAAATCTATTTAGACGAACAAACAAAAAGGAATTCTATTTCATTGCGTAATAACTTAATGCGTTTATCTCTAGCGTTTGCTGAAAAAGGAGACACAATTAAAGCAATAGAAGTATTAGACCTTTCTATAGAAAAAATGCCAATTAAAGATTTTGGTCATTTTAGTTTGTCTGTTGAATACCCAGAATTGTATTATCGATTAAAAAAGCAAGAAAAAGCGAGAAAAGCGGCTGAAACATTGTATCAAATATTTAAAGAAAAGATGGTTTGGCTCGCCGAATTCCCTGAAGATAAAACAGACTGGATATTTGACGAAATTAGAAATAACTTCTTAATGTTTAAAAGTGTTGTTGAACAAGTTGACCAGTTCGATAGCGACAAAGAATACTTCCAGAAAATGAAAAATGATTTTGAAGAGACTATGAAGTTATTTCAAAGACTTTTCCCAGAAGATGAAGAATAAAATTTAATGAAATTTTACACCATAAAAACGCCAAGTATTGTTCAGAGAATTTTCTCTAGTTATACTTGGCGTTTTTCTTCCACTCAAAAAGAAATCTATCTTACATTTGATGATGGTCCTACTCCAGAAATAACTGATTTTGTTTTAGAACAACTTGAAAAATTCAATGCAAAAGCTACGTTTTTTTGTATTGGAAAAAATGTAAAATGCCACCACGACACCTATAAACAAATCTTAAAAAGGGGGCACTCAATAGGAAATCACACTTTTAATCATTTGAATGGATATAAAACAAAAAACACAAGTTATATCGATAATACAAATCAGGCTTCAGCTCATATTCATTCAGAATTATTTAGACCTCCTTATGGTAAATTAAAGTCTTCTCAAGGAAAAGAATTACGAAAGCAGGGGTATAAAATTATTATGTGGGATGTATTGAGTGGTGATTTTGACACATCAATTACTCCAGAAAAGTGTTTGAAAAATGTACTAGAGAATACTACTAATGGTAGTATTATAGTAATGCATGATAGTGTAAAATCAAAAGAGAAAATCTTTTACGCATTGCCACGTATCTTAGAACACTTTACAAAAAAAGGGATTGAATTTAAAGCAATTTCTTAGTAGTATTGTTGTACTAAGCCAATTAGAGTATTTGCATCTTGCTCACCTGTTTGCCTCCATTTCATTTCACCATCTTTATAGATCATAAAAGTAGGGTTTCCTTTCACACGGAGTGCTTCGGCAAGTGTTTCGTTTTTCTTGATATCAATCTTAATTACTTTTGCTTTATCTCCTAAAGCAGCAGCAACATCTCGTAAAGTATCCAAATTATTATCAGCATCTTCCCAATCAAAATAGAAGTCTATTAAGACAGGTTGATCAGTGCTAATTAATTCACCAAACTTTGTCATCTTTTCGTCGTTTTTCTTAGAGGTGAAACGTCATTAATAACGTTTTCTTGCTTACAAATATAACATTTCTGATTAATTACGTTGATTATCAAGCTATTTTCAGCTTAAGAACAATCGTTTAAAGTCAAAACCTTATTCTTTTTTGGAAGGTTTGATATGTGAAAATTAACGTTTTTATCTTTTAAGAATCGAACACCAATTCACCTTTTGCCTCTTGTTCTTTAAACTTTTGAACAAGGTCTAAAGCATCTGGAATCACATCACTACATAAAATGATTAACGATCCTTTTACTGCATTTTTAATTGCATAAGTAATTGCTTCTTTTTCTGAAGGGATAATGGTTGTTTTTTTATTTGGATCTTTCTTTTTAATCCCATCATTCAACATCTTAATGAGTTCTTCTTCTGTTTTCCCTCTTAATCTCTTATCCTGTCTAATAATGATTTCGTCAAACATTTCTGCTGCGATCCCTCCCATTTCATTATTATCTTCAATTCGTCGATCTCCAATTCCTGCTATAATTCCAACTTTTACGGTAGCATCCAACTCTTCTACAAACTTTTGCAAGGCTCTCATTCCAGCTGGATTGTGAGCGTAATCAAGTAAGATTGTAAAGTTATTAAACTTAAATAGGTTTAAACGACCTGGTGTTTGCGCTGCAGACGGAATAAAGGTTTCCAAACCTGCTTTCATATCTTCGATACTTGTTCCTTGAATGTTCGCCGTAAGAATTGCAGGCAATACATTCTGAATCATAAATTTTGCTTTTCCTCCATAAGTTAACGGAATGTCTTCTGCCTTCATCACTCTCATTTTCCATTCACCTCTACAGATGGTTACATACCCATTCTCATAGACTGCAGTGATGCCTCCGATACGTTGTAATGCTTTAATTCTAGGATTATTTTCGTCCATAGAAAACAAGGCTACATTACAATCTAAGCTACGCCTCATGTCATACACCAAATCATCATCCGCATTTAAAATAGCATAACCATCAGGTAAAACGGTCTCTGGAATGACTCCTTTCACCTTGGCTAATTGTTCTACAGTATGAATTCCTTTTAAACCTAAATGATCTGCAGCAACATTGGTTACAATTCCAATATCACATTTTTTAAATCCTAATCCAGCTCTTAGCAATCCTCCTCTGGCACTTTCTAATACAGCATAGTTAACTGTTGGGTCTTTCAATACAAACTCAGCACTTGCAGGACCTGTACAATCTCCAGTCATTAACAATCTATTTTGAATATAGACTCCGTCACTTGTTGTATATCCAACTCTGTGTCCATTCATTTTTGCCATATGGGCAATTAATCTTGTTGTGGTTGTTTTTCCATTTGTTCCTGAAATAGCAACAATAGGAATACGTCCTGTTTTTCCTTTTGGAAATAATTTATCAATCACATGGCCAGCTACATTTCTTGGTAATCCTTTGGTAGGAGCTAAATGCATTCTAAACCCTGGCCCAGCATTTACTTCCAACACAGCCCCTCCAGTTTCTGAAAGTGGTTTTGAAATATCTGTTGTCATAATATCGACTCCACAAATATCTAAATCAATGATTTTAGAAATTCGCTCTACCATCGATACGTTTGCTGGATGCACAATATCAGTTACATCTTCTGCAGTTCCTCCTGTACTTAGGTTTGCCGTATCTTTTAAGATTAATATTTCATCTTTAGCTATGACAGAATCCAATGTGTATCCAGCATCTTTAATGATGGTTTTGGTCAATTCGTTTGTGGTAATTTGAGTCAATACTTTTTCATGACCATATCCACGACGAGGATCTTTGTTTACCTCATCTATTAATCCTTGAATGGTCGATTTTCCATCTCCAATAACATGTGCGGGAGTTCTTTTTGCTGCAGCGACCAATACGTTATTAATCACCAGCAATCGATAATCTTCACCTGTTATAAATTTTTCTACAATGATAGCACCACTCCTAGAACTTTCTTTTGCATGTCTAAAAGCAACTAAGGCATCGTCATAATTTTGTATATCAACTGTAATTCCCCTACCATGATTCCCATCAACTGGTTTAATAACCAAAGGAAAACCAACATAACTACATGCTTCTTCTAAACTGCGTTCACGACGAATAATATCACCTCGTGGAACATCAACTTCAGCCTGTTCTAACAGGTATTTAGTATCTTCTTTATCGCAGGCCAACTCAACACCAATACTACTCGTTTCACTTGTAACTGTCGCTTGAATACGTTTCTGATTTGCACCATATCCTAATTGACATAGAGAGTACTTATTTAATCGAATCCAAGGAATTCCTCTTGCTTCTGCTTCCTCAACAATAGAGCCTGTACTTGGCCCTAATCGATCATCTTCACGAAGCTCTCTCATCTTTTGAATATCTTCTGCCAAATCATAGGTTTCCCCTTTAATCAAAGCTTCACAAATTCTTACGGCAGCTTTTGCAGCATATCTTCCTACAGATTCTTCCATATAAGAGAATACAACACTGTACACCCCTTCTTCACCATAACCACGAGTTCTTCCAAAACCAGTATCCATTCCCGCTAATGTTTGAATCTCAAGAGCAATATGCTCAATAATATGACCCATCCAAGTACCTTCATCTACACGCATGAAGAACCCTCCTTCACAACCTTCAGAACAACGATGAGAATACATAGTTGGAAACATTTCTTTTAATCTTTTTGGAAATCCGTCTATTTTATTCGAAGGAAACTCTTCCATTTCTTGCAAGTCAAGAACCATTACAATTAACTTGTGTCTGCGAATCGACCAATAGTTTGGTCCTCTCATTGCATTGATACTAATTATCTCCATCTATGTTGTGTTTTGTTAATCTTTCTTTTAGCGTATTGAATCCTCATAAATATATAGATTTTTTTTAATTAAATAAGTTTATTTTTGCCGTTCAATATTATATACGCAAAACAGCTAATATGTCGATAAAAGGAACTCTAATACCTATTGGAGGAAATGAAGATAAAGGGATTGAAGAAAATGAAATGTATACACTCGAATTTATCGATGAAGGCATTTTATTTCATGTGGTAAAAGAAGCTGGTGGTATTGATGCAAATGTTGTGATCATTCCAACTGCTTCTAGTATTCCTGTAGAAGTGGGAGAAAATTATCTAGAAGCTTTTACTTCTTTAGGGTGTAAAAACGTACATGTTTTAGATATTCGAAGCAAAGAAGATTCCGAAAAACAAAGTTCAATAGACTTAATTTCATCTGCAAACTGTGTAATGTTTTCTGGTGGAAATCAATCTAAGATTACCAATAAGATTGGTGGCACAAGAATTCACGACATTTTATTAGATCGTTATCAAAACGAAGAAGGCTTTGTAATTGCTGGAACAAGTGCTGGCGCCATGGTAATGGCTAATGAAATGATTTCTGGCGGAAGTCCAAAAGAGTCCTTTATTAAAGGAGCCGTAAAAATGTACAAAGGATTAGGTCTGATTCCTGAATTAATCATCGACACTCATTTTATCAAAAGAGGTCGTTTTGGAAGACAATCTGAAGCTGTTGCAAAGTTCCCAAACTTATTAGGAATTGGATTGGCTGAAGACACAGGAATGATTATTAAAGAAGGTAATAACTTTACCGTTATTGGTTCTGGGATGGCTATTTTATTTGATGGCTGTAGTCTTACACACAACAATGAGAAGGTTCTAAAAGAAGGAACACCAATGACCATGGCTAATCTTACCGTTCATGTATTGTCTAATGGAGATTCTTACAATATTCAAAACAGAAAAGTAACCGTACTCCCAATAGAAGCTCCCTTTATTTAATTACACTACATCTTGGTTTTTTACTATCTTGGTTGCTATTAATGAGCAAGTATCCAGAAATAGAAGCCTTAAACAAACTCTACATCAAGCACAAAGTAGAAATTCGTTTTTCTACTTCAGATTTCCTTTTAGGTGATATAGATTATAGAGCTGTAGAGTTTAAATTAGGAGGAAAGGTTTTTAACTTCTATGTAGAAGATGAATTAGGTGACCTTAGATACAACTATCCTTTACTTAACTTTTGCTTGGTTTTACGTGAATTAGAGGCCTATGATGATCCTCCTGATTTTCTAATCTGGAGCAAAGAACATCATTTAGATCCTAAAAACGAAGCTGCTCTAGCCCACTATAGAAATTTAGGGATTGTTTACAGAGAGGTTGAAGAAATTATGGGTAAAATTGACAGTCAAGTGAGCGACTGGGATTTTGAAATGGGAAGTGGTGCTTCTTGGGAATTGAGAAAAAAAGGGTTGACTTAAACTTATTTATAAATTGAGACCTCTTCTCTTCCATTAGATGCTTTTTCAGCACGATACATTCCTTCGGTATTAAAAGGCATGGCAATATTTCCTTCTGTATCAACTGCAATTAAACCTCCGTCTCCACCAATTTCTAAAATACGTTTATGAATGACTTCATTGGATGCTTCTTCTAAAGACATACCTTTATGCTCTATCAGACAAGCCACATCATATGCTACCACACCACGAATAAAAAACTCTCCACTTCCCGTACAAGAAATTGCACAGGTTTTATTGTTGGCATAATTTCCTGAACCGATCATTGGACTATCTCCAACTCTTCCCCATTTTTTATTGGTCATTCCTCCTGTAGATGTGGCAGCTGCAATATTTCCATTTACATCACAAGCTACAGCTCCGACTGTTCCAAATTTTGAATCTTTTTTCTTAGCATGATCCAACTGGAAACTATCTGTATCTTTAATTTCTAACCATTGATCATGTCGAAACTCGTCATAGAAATAACGCTCATCTTCTAATGAGTATTCCAATTGTTTGGCAAACTCCATCGCTCCATCTCCTGCTAAAAAAACATGTTCGCTTTTTTCCATCACATCCTTCGCTAAAGACACTGGATTTTTAATTCCACTAATTAATGAAACAGCACCAGCATTCAATGTTTTACCATCCATAATAGCTGCATCCATTTCATGAGTTTCATTTGCTGTAAACACACTTCCTTTCCCTGCATTAAACAAAGGCGAATCTTCCAGCAATTTAACCGCTTCTTCAACAGCATCAATAGCAACACCTCCTTTTTCTAAAATAGCATATCCTGCGTCTAACGACTTCTGTAAGGCTTCTTTATATTGAGTTTCTAGCTCAGGAGTCATCATTCCTTTTACCAAGGTTCCAGCTCCACCATGAATGGCTATTGAAAATAAGCTCATAAAATATATTTGGAGAGTAAAATTACAAATTGTAGCCCAATTTAAAACATAAGTTTTTGTAGATTTATAATCTTAACAAAAGATACAAATGGCAAACCAAAAACGACTTTTTCTTGTAGATGCTTTTGCATTAATTTTTCGCGGATACTACGCGTTTATCAAAAACCCAAGAATTAACTCCAAAGGCTTAGATACCTCAGCAATTATGGGGTTTATGAATTCTCTTTTGGATGTAATTAAAAGAGAAAGACCGGATCATTTAGCCGTTTGTTTTGACAAAGGTGGTAGTGTTGATAGAGTAGAAATGTTTGAAGCTTATAAAGCAAACAGAGATGAAACTCCAGACGCTATTAGACAAGCAATCCCTTACATCTATGATATCTTGAAAGCCATGCACATTCCTATTATGGTAAAAGAAGGCTTTGAAGCTGATGATGTAATTGGTACACTTTCCAAACAGGCAGAAAAAGAGGGCTATCAAACATTTATGGTTACTCCTGATAAAGATTTTGCCCAATTGGTTTCAGAAAACATCTTTATGTATCGCCCTATGTTTGGAGGCGGTTATGAGACTTGGGGGATTCCAGAAGTACAAAAGAAGTTTGAAGTAGAGGATCCATTACAAGTGATTGATTTTCTCGGAATGATGGGTGATGCTTCCGACAATATTCCTGGGCTACCAGGTGTTGGAGAAAAAACAGCTAAAAAGTTCCTAAAAGAATATGGAAGCATGGAAAATCTTTTGGCAAATACAGATCAGCTAAAAGGGAAGATGAAAGAAAAGGTAGAAGGTGCTAAGGAATTAGGTTTACTTTCGAAGAAACTGGCTACAATTATGCTAGATGTTCCTGTGAAATTTGATGCGAAAGATTTTGAATTAGACCAGCCTGATGTTGAAAAGGTAACAGAGTTGTTTCAAGAGTTGGAGTTTAGACGTTTGACAGATAATTTCTTAAAAACTTTTACCACACCAACAGAAGAAGAAGCTCCAAAGCAAGAAACAGAAAGCACAACTCAAAAGAAAGTAACTCCAATGCCTAATAATGGGCAGTTTGATTTGTTTGCTGCTCCTGGAACTGGAAATGTTAGCGAAGAAGAAAGTGTTAGTGGATACAAAACCATTGCTAATACAGATCATTTTTATCAGCATATTGACACTCCTTTATCAAGAAAATTGTTCTTAAAAAAATTGAAGCAACAAACTTCTGTGTGTTTTGATACAGAAACAACTGGGCTAAAAGCATTAGAAGTTGAGTTGATTGGAATTGCCTTTTCTTGGGAAGTTGGCAAAGGATATTATGTGTCTTTCCCCGAAGATCAAGATGAAACAAAAACCATCTTAGAAGAATTTCGTTTGTTCTTTGAAAATGAATCAATTGAGAAAATTGGACACAACTTAAAGTATGATATTAAAATCTTGTCGAACTATGACATGCCTGTAAAAGGGAAGTTGTTCGACACGATGATTGCGCATTATTTGATCAATCCAGACATGCGTCATAATATGGATGTTTTAGCGGAAACCTATCTGAATTATCAACCTGTTTCCATTACAGAATTGATTGGTAAAAAAGGAAAGAATCAACTCTCAATGCGAGTGGTTCCTGTTGCCGATCAAACGGAATACGCTGTAGAAGATTCTGATATAACCCTTCAATTAAAGGAGCATTTTACCAAAGAATTGGAAAGCGGAAACGTGACCAAATTATTTAATGATGTTGAATTGCCTTTGGTTTCTGTATTAACAGCCATGGAAATTGAAGGAATTAATTTAAACATTGATTTCTTAAAAGAACTCTCCGTTGATTTAACGAGTGATATCTCTAGGCTTGAGAAAAATATTTACGAGCAAGCAGGTGAAGAGTTCAATATTGCATCACCGAAACAATTGGGTGTGGTTTTATTTGAAAATATGAAATTGGTCGACAAACCTAAGAAAACAAAAACTGGACAATATTCTACTGCGGAAGATGTGCTGTCTTATCTAGCAAAAGAGCATCAGATTATTGCTGATATTTTAGAGTTTCGTCAGTATAAAAAATTACAAAGCACCTATGTAGATGCCTTGCCTGAAGAGGTGAATCCGAAAACAGGAAGAGTACACACTGTTTATGCGCAAGCTGTAGCAGCAACAGGACGATTGAGTTCTAACAATCCGAATTTACAGAACATTCCAATCAGAACAGAACGTGGACGACAAGTACGAAAGGCTTTTATTCCAAGAGATGAAAACCATGTGCTGTTAGCAGCCGATTATTCGCAAATAGAATTACGAATTATTGCGGCGTTGAGTGAAGAGGAAACAATGATTGAAGCGTTTAAAAATGGTGAAGATATTCATGCTTCAACGGCTGCCAAAGTATTCAACGTTCCAATTGATGAAGTAACTCGTGAACAACGTAGCAATGCAAAGACGGTAAACTTTGGTATAATCTACGGAGTCTCAGCTTTTGGGCTAAGCAATCAAACGGATTTGACACGGAAAGAATCAAAAGCATTGATTGACACGTATTATGAAACCTATCCAAAATTAAGAGCCTACATGGCTGAGCAAGTCGATTTTGCCAGAGATAATGGCTATGTAGAAACGGTATTACAAAGACGTCGATATTTAAAAGACATCAATTCAAGGAATGCTATTGTGCGTGGTGCTGCAGAACGAAATGCTGTGAATGCTCCCATTCAAGGATCGGCAGCTGATATTATTAAATTGGCGATGATTAACATTCATAACAGGTTCGAAAAAGAGAATTTCAAATCGAAAATGCTGTTACAGGTACATGATGAATTAGTTTTTGATGCTCATAAAGACGAGTTAGAAATCATCAAGCCAATTATTAAACACGAAATGGAAAATGCCTTTGCAATGACGGTTCCTTTGGATGTGGAAATGGGCATTGGTGAGAACTGGTTGGAGGCGCATTAATTTTTTAAAACACTAATTATGAAAGAGCAAATTAAAACGATTCAAATTATTCATTTAGCATTAACATTAGGGCTGGTATTAGCCTATTATTTTTTAGCTGAAATAGATTCTCTTGAGGATTTAATAATCTTTCCTGCCATAGATAAAAACTCAATAGTCTACTTACTAATACCCTTTGTAGCATACATTTTTAGTAATTTTATGTTTAAAAACATGCTAAGTAAAATAGATACGAAATTAAAAATTGAAGAAAACCTGGGTGCATACCAAACTGCTTCGTTAGTTCGATGGGCTATCCTTGAAGGGGCAGCATTTATTATTATTACAAACAAACCAGATTTTATCTTATTTGGTGTTTTATTAATTGTTTATTTGGCAATACTAAGACCTTCAGAAAATAATATAACTAGTCATTTAAAAAATTTATAGTATTCAACCTGTTACTTAAACATACTACGAAACCATACATAAATACGTTGTATACAACACAATCAAAAGCATTATAAATATGATTCAATTAAAAACTCTCAAAACTATCAGTGTAATCCTATGCGCTTGTTGTTGCACATTTTGGAGTTATGGACAATCCATAAATAATACGATCACCAATTGGTCAGATGATGGGTCTAAAATCTTAATCACTTCGAATCGCAGTGGTGCTTCAGAAATTTATGAATTAAACTTAGACGGGTCTGATATCAAACAAATTACCAATGCAAGTAATGGAGCTGCAAATTATTGGGGAGTATACTCTCCAGACGGATCTAAAATTGCATATTTTTCACTGAGAGATGGAAATGCAGAAATCTACGTTATGGATTCGGATGGGGAAAACCAGAAAAGATTGACATTTAATGATGAATACAACTATTATCCCACATGGTCTCCTGATGGGGAAAAAATAATATTCCATTCTAATAGAACAGGAAAAGGTCAAATTTTCATGATTGATCATGATGGAGGAAATGAAAAAGCACTTACAGATCCAAAGAATGATAACTTTATTTCAATTATATCGCCCGATGGTAAATCAATAATATATACCTCAAACAGAAATGGCAATCTTGAATTGTACTATAAATTAATTGCTGAAACTAAAGAGCGTAAATTGTTAAATTAAGAGTTCTAGATACAGCATATTGAGATGTTTAATTTTGCTTAAATTACATGTACTATAATAAAACATAGCTAATCCATACATCTTGCTACATTTTCAACATTTCAAAGAAGATATTTCTGGAATTTTACTTCCAGAAAAATTTACATTTCCGTTTTATTATGAACCTCATATCATAGCGAAAGTTGCCACCAAAGAAGTACAAGAGTATTTAGAAAATCAAACTGATTTTGAACATAACTTTGGTTTAAAGGGAAATGATAAAGAGCTACCCATTGGAAAGATGTTTGGAGTTCTGGTAGTTAAAAATCAACAAAACAATCTTGGATATTTAGCAGCTTTCTCCGGAAAGTTAGCAGACAAGAGTTTGCCTAATAAATTTGTTCCTCCCATTTTTAATATGAGAACAGAAGGTAGTTTTTATATCAAAGGAGAAAAAGAAATTGAAGAAATTGGTGAAAAGATTAGTCTTCTGAAAAAAGACACAAACTACGTGTCTTTAAAAAAATTGGTAAAAAAACTGACTAAAACTATTGAAGAAGATTTAGCTTTTCAAAGAAAGAAAATGAAGGCTTTGAAGCTAGAAAGAAAACATCGGAAAAGAGACGCAGCATCTATATTGAGTTCTGAAGATTTTAAAATATTTACTCAAAAACTCGTGCAAGAAAGTTTTAACGATCAGTTTTTCTACAAAGAACTTCAAGAATATTATGAAGGCAAAATTGAAAAGACCAACCAACAATTAACAGGCTTTGAAGATCGTATTGCTGATTTAAAAAAACGAAGAAAAGAAACCTCTGCAATTCTTCAAAAAAGGTTATTTGAAAAATATCAATTTTTGAATCAGCAAAAAGAACAAAAAGGATTGGCAACTATTTTCAACAATCCAGATATAAAACCTCCTGCTGGTACTGGAGATTGTTCGGCTCCTAAATTATTGCAGTATGCTTTTCAGAATGATTTAACTCCCATTGCCATGGCTGAATTTTGGTGGGGAGTTTCACCTAACTTGGAAATTAGAAAGCATCAAAATTTTTATCCTGCTTGTCAAAGTAGATGCAAACCCATTTTAACTCACATGTTAAAAGGTATTGAAATGGATAAAAATTTATTGATTGAAAATCTAGCTGAAAAACAGGAACTTGAAATTGTTTTTGAAGATGATGCAATTATTGTGGTGAATAAACCTGCAGAGTTTTTATCCGTTCCTGGAAAAGAAATTAAAGATTCTGTGTATACCAGAATTAAACAGCAATATCCAAATGCAACGGGCCCTTTAATTGTGCATCGATTAGATATGTCTACTTCTGGAATTTTAGTGCTTACCAAAACAAAAGAAGCGAATAAACAATTGCAAAGTCAGTTTATAAAAAGGACCATTAAAAAAAGGTATGTTGCTTTGTTAGATGGAAATTTAACAGAGAGCAATGGGATAATACATCTTCCGTTACGTTTAGATATAGATGATAGACCAAGGCAATTGGTTGATTTCACACATGGAAAACCTGCAGAAACTAAATGGACAGTTATTGAACAAAAAGACAATAAAACACGCGTTCAGTTTTTTCCAATTACTGGCAGAACACATCAACTAAGAGTGCATGCAGCTCATAAAGATGGTTTAAATACTCCAATTGTTGGCGATGATTTATACGGCATAAAACAAGACAGACTGTATTTGCACGCAGAATTTATTGAATTTAAGCATCCAACATCAAAAGAACAAATAAGTTTTACTGTGACTCCTGACTTTTAAGAATTAGTCTTTATATATTTATAAAGTGGTTCAGTTTTTGTCGAGAAATCATTGAAGCATTAAAAATTTGACTATGAAACCTTTATACTTTATTACATTCCTGATTTTTCTGTTCCCAGCTAAAAACAATTTAAAAAGTCAATCTAATGACTATGATAAAATTTATATCAATATTGAGAACATTCCCAAAATACATCACAAAATAAGCACAAGTAAAACTTCATGGAGGACGGACAAAAGTCCAACAATAACTTACAAAGTAAAAAACAACGCCACCCCATATACTTTAACATTTAAAAAAGGATATAAAAACCTCACAAAGGTTTTGGATAATGATCTTGTTTATCTGAAACTCAGGTACAATCCTGGAAAATACCAAACCTATATTCTTAGAAAAGGTGATTCAGCCATCATTGAATATTCTGAAGGAAAGCCATACATTGATTTGTTAAATAGAAAAGCTAAAAAACATGATTTTGATATTTCTGAACTTTTAGCTAAAACTCAATTTCCTGGAGGTTTTATGGAGTTTTGGAACAAAAACAGAAGATCCAGAACAAAAGAAGAGCAAAAAGACAGAAAAAAAGAGTTTGTAAAAGCTTACAATGACCAATTAAAAATAGTGGATTCGCTTTATCAAAACAATTTACTTTCCAAAGCGGAGTATGAATACAATCAAACGTCTATTATATACCTTAAGGAATCAAATTTAGAAAGGATAAACCCTAGCTTATTAAAAAACAAAGACCTTCACATAAACAGTTATGAAATATGCTTAAAAGAGTATGTTTTTAGACGATTAAAGAAGCAAATAATCTCTCTTGGAAGCGGAATGGCAAGAAATTCATTAGAAGCCTTTGATTATGCTTATGCAAGTAGAGAATTCACAGAAGAAAATAAAGAATACTTACTTTTAACCTATCTGAAAAATATAAAACTAGATTTTCCAATTACAACCTATGATTTCAGAAATGCTAAATATAAATCTTGGACTAAAGACAAAGCTATAGCAGATGAATCTGAAGATACTGTTTTTGATAACCTAAGAATCATACATAAAAAAGCCAATACTGTAAAACTTATTGATACGGATAATAACTCAACTTCTCTCGCTTCAATATTAGAGAAAAACAAAGGAAAAGTTATTTATATAGATTTCTGGGCTAGCTGGTGTGCTCCGTGCAGAGCTTCATTTCCTTATTATAAGGATTTGAAAGCAGCTTATAAAAACAAGAGTGTTGCCTTTATTTTTATTTCAACAGACAAAGATGCTAAAAAATGGAAAAAAGCGGAGTTAAAAGAAGGGCTAACCAATAGCAGTTTAGCCACTAACTACCCTGAAGCACAATTTTATCAAGCGTTAAATCTTAAAAGTATTCCTAGATATTTGGTATTTGACAAATCTGGAAAATTAGCACACCATAGTGCTCCAGGTCCAGGGAGTGACGAAATCAGAAGTTTGATCAATGAATTACTTTCTAAGTAATTTCAAGAACAATAAAGCTCTTTTTCCTACCTTAGTAGTCTATCTATAATAGAACATCTAACCATGAAAAAAGCACTTATCCTTCTACTGTTTTGTATCTCATTCTTTATTACTGATATTATAAACTCACAAACCAAGGGATACGAAAACGGTTCTTTAATTGTGATTGGAGGAGGTAGAATGACCGATGATATCATCAAAGAATTCTACGACTTATCTGGAGGAGCATCTGCAAAAATAGTTGTGATTCCTACCGCAAATGTTATCAATAATAGAATTGATAGTGCTCGTATAAAGGCAACTTTTAAACGATTTGGTTTTACAAACATTTCCATTATGCACACTTCTGATCCCAAAGAAGCAAATAAAGAAAGTTTTATCAAACCTTTAAAAGAAGCTACAGGAATCTTTTTTAGCGGTGGTAGACAATGGCGAATTGCCGATGGTTTTTTAAACACAAAAGCTCATAAAGAAATGTTTAAATTATTAGACAGAGGTGGTGTAATTGCTGGCTCGTCTGCTGGCGCTACCATCCAAGGGTCCTATTTGGCAAGAGGCGATTCGAAAAGCAATCAAATTATGATGGGCGATCATGAAGAAGGGTTAGGGTTTATTACCAATATCGCTATCGATCAACATGTGATAGCTAGAAACAGGCAGTTTGATATTTTTGAAATTCTTAAGAACAAGCCTGAGTTATTAGGCATCGGAATCGATGAAAGCACAGCAATCGTTGTAAAAGGAGACACTTTTAAGGTAATTGGAAAAAGCTATGTGATTATCTACGATGGCACCTTTTGGTCTCGTGAAGGCTCTCGATTAAAGAAATTACCTCCAAAAGATCAGTTATTTTACTTTCTCAAAAAAGGTGATCGCTATAACTTGAAGGAACGAAAAGTTATTAGATAAAACTCACATAAATACCCTAGTTAGAGGATGCTTTTTAATTCCATAGATTTTGCTGTTTTTTTACCAATCGTTTTCTTGCTTTATTGGTTTGTAACCAATCGATCTCTAAAGCTTCAAAATTCATTAATCGTAATAGCTAGCTATTTTTTTTATGGTTGGTGGGATTGGAGATTTTTATCCTTAATTCTCTTTAGTACTGTTGTTGATTATTTGATTGGACTTGCTCTTACAAAAGAAGATAATCAAACAAAAAGGAAGCTACTATTATGGGTTAGTATTTTGGTAAACCTTGGGTTCTTAGGATTCTTTAAATATTACAACTTCTTCCTTGACAATTTTATATCTGCATTCTCTTTTTTCGGGAAAGAAATCAACGCAAATTCTTTACATATTATTTTACCCGTTGGGATAAGTTTTTATACGTTTCAAACATTAAGTTATACAATTGATATTTATCGAAAAAAGCTTGAGCCAACAAAAGACTTTATTGCCTTTTCTGCATTTGTCTGCTTCTTTCCTCAACTGGTAGCTGGACCAATTGAAAGAGCAACACATTTGTTACCACAATTCTATAAAAAACGGAATTTCGATTACTCAAAAGCTGTTGATGGTATGCGTCAAATTCTTTGGGGATTATTCAAGAAAATTGTGATTGCCGATAATTGTGCTAAATATGCTAATCTTATTTTTGACAATTCAGCTGATTATTCTGGAAGTACACTAGTACTTGGTGCTGTCTTTTTTACTTTTCAAATTTATGGAGATTTTTCAGGGTATTCAGACATTGCTATTGGAACTTCAAGACTCTTTGGTTTTGATTTAAAGCAGAATTTTGCCTTTCCTTACTTCTCAAGAGATATTGCTGAATTTTGGAGACGCTGGCACATTTCGCTTTCAACATGGTTTAGAGATTACCTTTATATCCCACTCGGTGGTAGTAGAGGAAGCGCATGGATGAAAATCAGAAATACATTTATTATATTTATAGTTAGTGGGTTTTGGCATGGTGCCAACTGGACTTTTATAATATGGGGTGCCTTGAATGCTGTTTACTTTCTTCCGCTTTTATTAACGAAAAACAACAGAAAAAATCTAAACACTATTGCTGAAGGAAGGTTTTTACCAAACTACAAAGAATTCTTCTTTATGCTCCTTACTTTTAGTTTGACAGTTTTTGCATGGGTATTTTTTAGAGCAGAGAATCTTGATCATGCTATTCATTATGTTTCAAGTATTTTCTCTAAATCATTATTTGTACTCCCTTCAATTAATCAAGGTTTATCTAGTAGTTTAGACACAATTGTTCTTGTCCTTGTTTTTATTATTATTGAATGGTTTGGTAGAGATCGCCAATATGCTATCTCTCATTTAGGAAAAAAATGGAAAAAACTTTTCAGAATGGCATTTTATTACGCAATTATTTTTGCAATATTTTGGTACGGTGGCAAGGAACAACAGTTTATTTATTTTCAGTTTTAAATTATGAAAAAATTTATCACTAAAACACTCCTTTTTCTAATTCCCATAATACTTTTGTATGCCTTTACTTTTAATTTTTACACGTGTAACAAAGGAGATCTTTTACGCCTTGGTTATGTAATTGATTTATATCCTGACTATAGGTCAACATTTAGTGAAGAATTTTTAAAGGAGGTCAAATTTTCTAAAGTTTCTGAAAACCCTCAAAAAAAGAATTTTAAATTCTTGACTATTGGAGATTCTTTCTCTGAACAATCTGAATATGGATATCAGAATTACTTAGCAAAAGAATTTGATGTCTTGCATTTCGATCGATTCATGTCAGACAATCAAATTCAAACATTGTTTCACATGATTAAAGGTGATTTTTTTGATCATTATGTTCCTGAATACGTGATACTTCAAAATGTTGAACGAAATTTTGTATCAAATACTAAAAGTATCGACACAACAAAAACACTTACATATTCTAACATCATCAGCATAATAGATTCCACGAAAGTCAATTCAAAAAAACAAAACTGTGATTTTAAGTTTCTTTCTAATCGTATACTAAAATTTCCTTATTTATCTTTTCAATACTTTCTGAAAGAAGATTATATTTTTAATGATCAGGTAATTAAAGCTAAGTTGAATAGAAATGATTTATTCTCAATAAATACAAGTGAATTACTGTTCTTTCATTATGATTTAGAAATGGTTCAACAGAATAACAATTCGGAAAATGTGACTAATTTAAATGCGGTTTTAAATCGTCTGAATACATTATTGAATAATAAAGGGATAAAACTAATTGTATTACCTAGTCCTGACAAATATGATTTTTATTATAATTTTATTAAAAATAAATCACTGTATAATGCCCCTAATTTCTTTGAATTATTAAACAAGACAGATAAGGAATACATCTATATAGACAGCAAAAAAAATCTAACGAAAATTCTTACTAGCAAAAAAGACATCTATTTCTATGATGACACTCATTGGTCGCCTTGGGCTTCACAATCTTTAGCTAAAGAAATAAGTGCTATAATTGGGAAATAAAAAATCAATAATAGATTCCTTAAAACAATTCATTACACATTTGTTAATCAAATAATTAGTAGTACATTTGCACTCCTTTTTAAAGGAAAACAAATATATTATTAATAGACAAAAACTAAAAGTGTAATTATGAGCACATTAAGTTACAAAACAGTATCAGCAAACAAAGCTACCGTTTCTAAGGAGTGGGTTTTGGTTGATGCGGACGGGCAAACGTTGGGTCGTCTATCTTCTAAAATAGCGAAGCTAATTAGAGGTAAACACAAACCAGATTTCACTCCTCACGTAGATTGTGGAGACAATGTGGTTGTTATCAACGCAGAAAAAATTAACTTATCAGGAAAGAAATGGACTGATAAATCTTACATCCGTCACACAGGATATCCTGGTGGACAAAGATCGTTAACTGCAACAGAAATGTTTGAAAAAGATCCTACTAGATTAGTAGAGAAAGCAGTAAAAGGGATGTTGCCTAAAAACAAATTAGGTAGCGCTTTATTCAGAAACTTGTATGTATATGCTGGTGGTGAGCACAAACACGTGGCTCAAGCTCCAAAAGCAATCAACTTAAACGATCTTAAATAATGGAAACAATACACAAAATAGGTAGAAGAAAGACGGCAGTTGCCCGTGTTTATCTTTCTAAAGGAAAAGGAAACATTATCGTAAATAAAAGAGAGTTCGATAAATACTTTACAACTTCAACGTTACAATATAAAGTACAACAACCTTTAATGTTAACAGATAACTTAACATCTTACGACATTAAGGTAAATGTATTTGGTGGAGGTGTTACTGGTCAGGCTGAAGCAATTCGTCTTGGAATTACCAGAGCTCTTGTAGAAATAGACTCAGAACATAGAGCTATCTTAAAACCAGAAGGTCTTTTAACTCGTGATCCAAGAATGGTTGAGCGTAAGAAATTTGGTCAAAAGAAGGCACGTAAGAAATTCCAGTTCTCTAAACGTTAACAGTATGCTGATTTATTTCAGCATCTGTTTTAACTAATAGAGCACTGTTATCAATAATTATAATAACAGTTTAGCATCTAAATGAGTAAGACTCGAAAGACTACTTACTTATTGATAGTAAACAGAAAGTAAACAAATTTTAAAATGGCAAAAGTAGACATTAAAGGATTATTAGAAAATGGAGTGCATTTTGGACACTTAACTAGAAAGTGGAACCCAAACATGGCTCCTTATGTTTATACTGAGAAAAATGGTGTTCACATCATTGACTTGTATAAAACAGCAGCAAAAATTGAAGAAGCTTCAGATGCTTTGCAAAAAATTGCAAATTCTGGAAGAAAAATCTTATTTGTTGCAACAAAAAAACAAGCAAAAGATATCGTTGCTGAAAAAGCAGGAGCTGTAAATATGCCTTACATCACTGAAAGATGGCCAGGAGGTATGTTAACAAACTTCATAACGATTAGAAAAGCTGTAAAGAAAATGACTTCTATCGATAGAATGAAGCAAGATGGATCTTTCGATGCTTTGTCTAAAAGAGAAAAATTACAAATTAATCGTCAAAGAGAAAAGTTAGAAAAGAATTTAGGTTCTATTGCTGACATGACTCGTTTACCAGGAGCAATTTTTATTGTGGATGTAAAGAAAGAGCATATTGCTATTGCAGAAGCTCAAAAATTAAACATTCCAATCTTTGCTATGGTAGATACAAATTCAGATCCTAGACCTGTAGATTTTGTAATTCCATCTAATGATGACGCTTCTAAATCAATTGATAAAGTATTGACTTATATTACTGATGCTGTTGCTGAAGGATTAGCTGATAGAAAAGCTGAAAAAGACAAAACAACAAAAGTTGAAGCAGATAAAAAAGCAGTTGCTAAAGAGCCTAAAGCTGAAAAAGTAGCTACTGAAGAAGTAGTTATTGAAGAGCCTAAAGCTGAAAAAGTAGTTGCTGAAAAAGTAGTTGCTGAAAAGCCAAAGGCTAAAAAAGTTTCTACAGAAGAAACTGTTGAAGAAAAATAAATTGTAAATCTTTTAAAGAATATTAAAATGGTTAAAATAACCGCTGCAGAAGTAAATAAACTAAGAAAATCAACCGGAGCCGGAATGATGGACTGCAAGAAAGCATTAGTTGAAGCAGAAGGAGATTTTGAAAAAGCAATTGAAATCTTACGTAAGAAAGGTCAAAAAGTAGCTGCAAAAAGGGCAGATAGAGAATCTACAGAAGGTGCTGCTATTGCTAAAGTAAGTGATAACAACACTGTTGGTGTTTCTATCGTATTAGGTTGTGAAACTGACTTCGTAGGAAAGAACGAAAGCTTTGTAAACTTAGCTCATGAATTAGCTCAACTTGCTTTAAACTGCGCTTCTAAAGAAGAATTCTTAACTGCTGATTTTAACGGAATGTCTGTTGCTGAGAAGTTAATAGAACAAACTGGTGTTATTGGTGAAAAGTTAGAAATCAATGCTTTCGAAAAAGTAGAAGCTCCATTTGTAGGATTTTATATCCATGCTGGAAACAAAATAGCAACTCTTGTTGGATTATCATCTGACACAGAAGGTGCTGCTGTTGTAGCTAAAGATGTAGCTATGCAAGCTGCCGCAATGAATCCAATTGCTTTAGACGAAGAAGGAGTTGATGCTTCTATCATCGAAAAAGAAATTGAAATCGCTAAAGAGCAACTAAGAACAGAAGGGAAACCAGAAGCAATGTTAGAAAATATCGCTAAAGGAAAAATCAAACGTTTCTTTAAAGACAATACTCTGGTTAATCAAGCATTCATTAAAGACAGCAAACAAAGCGTCGCTCAATATGTAAAAACTATTGGTGATGTATCTGTTACTGACTTTAAGCGTGTTACTTTAGGATAAGCTAAAATTATTTTAGAATATACAAAACCTCGCTAACTAGCGAGGTTTTTTCGTTTCGATCATTATTTAAAAGACGAAAAAATTGCTTAGTTTTGCTCAACTTTCAAAAACTATGCAATACAAACGAGTCCTTTTAAAGTTAAGTGGTGAAGCCCTTATGGGTGATAGGCAATATGGAATTGACCCTAAACGACTTAAAGAATATGCCAAAGAAATTAAAGAAGTAGTCGATAAAGGAATTGAATTAGCCATTGTTATTGGTGGAGGAAATATCTTTAGAGGAGTAGCAGGAGCAAGCAATGGTATGGATCGTGTACAAGGGGATCATATGGGAATGTTAGCTACTTGTATTAACGGATTAGCTTTACAAAGTGCATTAGAAGATGAAGGAATTTACACTCGATTGCAAACAGCATTAGAAATTAAAGAGATTGCAGAGCCTTATATCAAAAGAAAAGCCATTCGTCATTTAGAAAAAGGTCGTGTGGTTATTTTTGGAGCAGGTACAGGAAATCCATATTTCACAACCGATACAGCAGCAGTACTAAGAGCTATTGAAGTTAGCGCAGATGCCATTTTAAAGGGAACTCGAGTTGATGGAATCTACAATGCAGATCCTGAAAAAGATAAAAATGCCATCAAATTTGATTCAATTACTTTTAAAGATGTTCTTAAAAAAGGGTTAAAAGTGATGGATATGACAGCTTTTACTTTGAGTGAAGAAAACAAATTACCTATTATTGTATTTGATATGAATACAAGCGGAAACTTATTAAAATTAGTTTCTGGAGAATCTATAGGAACAATCGTCAATAACTAGAAATACGTTCTAATTATGAATGAAGAAATAGAATTTATTATCGATTCTGCCAAAGAACAAATGCAAGGTGCAGAAGATCATTTGGTAAAAGAATTAAGAAGCATTAGGGCAGGAAAAGCCTCGCCTTCTATGCTAACAAACATTATGGTAGACTATTATGGTTCTCAAACACCATTAAGTCAAGTTGCGAATGTTAATACTCCCGACGCAAGAACAATCACTATTCAACCTTGGGAAAAACAAATGTTACAAGAAATTGAAAAAGCAATTATGATTGCCAATATCGGTTTTAATCCAATGAATAATGGAGAGAATATTATTATAAATGTTCCTGCCTTAACTGAAGAAAGACGTAGAGATTTAGTAAAACAATCCAAAGCTGAAGTTGAACACGCCAAAGTTGGGGTAAGAAACGCTAGAAAAGAAGCAAATAATGAAGTGAAAAAACTAGATATTTCTGATGATTTGAAAAAAAATACAGAAGCTGATATCCAAATATTGACAGATTCTTTTGTGAAAAAAGTAGATGAACTTTTAACTGTTAAGGAAAAAGAAATCATGACAGTTTAATTATCTCGTTAACAATATCTTAAAAAGAGTGCATGGCGCTCTTTTTTTATGCCCTGTAATCACTTCAAATAACTACCTTTGCGGAAATTTTTTGAATGGATTTCTGGTCTAGGGTATCAAGAATTATCTTACGAAATAGATATTTGGTACTTATTCTTATTGCAGCTTTCACAGCTTTTTTAGTTACTCAGATGAAGTATATGAAGTTTTCATATACAGAAGCCAACTTACTACCTGAGACCCATGAAACAAATATTCAATACAATCAATTCTTAGAAATTTTTGGAGAAGAAGGTAACCTAATTATTTTAGGAATTAAAGACTCAACTGTTTTTACACCTAAAAAATTTAATGCTTGGAATCAGCTTGCAAAATCATTTGATACTTTAAAACAAGTTGACTTTACACTATCTATAGCTGATGTGAAAAAGCTAACTGTTGATAGAAAAAACAGGAAATTTATTTTAGAACCCCTATATAAAGAAGCTCCAAAAACTGCAAAAAAAGTAAATGAAATAAAGAAACAGCTATTCGAAAAACTCCCTTTCTACGATAATTTACTTTACAACAAAGAGACAGGGACTTTACAAACAGCTATCTATATTAACAAAGAAATTGTTAATACTGCAACAAGGAAGACTTTTGTCTTTGATGATTTAGAACCGATTATTGCTGCCTTTGAAAAAGAAACTGGATTGGATGTTCGCATTTCAGGTATGCCATATATCAGAACTGTAAACTCACAAAATATAGTTGATGAAATTAGCCTATTCGTCGGAGGAGCTTTGCTTATTACAGCTATTATCTTCTTTTTCTTCTTTCGATCATTTAGAGCCACCTTCATAACACTACTAGTGGTAACCATTGGTGTTACTTGGGCTTTTGGATTTATTGGCCTCTTAGGGTATGAAATTACTGTTTTAACAGCTTTAATACCTCCTTTAATTATTGTGATTGGAGTTCCAAATGCTGTTTTTTTAATCAATAAATATCAACAAGAAATAAAAAGTCATGGTCAGCAAGCCAAAGCTTTACAACGTGTAATTACCAAGATAGGAAATGCTACACTGATGACTAATATCACAACAGCATCTGGATTTGCAACCTTTGTTTTTGTAAAAAGTCAACTACTAAGGCAGTTTGGTGTTCTTGCTTCAATTAATATTATTAGTGTTTTTATTTTAGCATTACTAATTATTCCTATTCTGTACAGTTTTATGCCGCTTCCTAAAGAAAAGCATTTAAGTCATTTAGAAAGAAAATGGATGGAGAATGTTGTGAACTGGATGGAAAAAATGGTGAAAGAACAACGAATTGCTATTTATATCACCACTGTTGTTATTATAATTCTAGGAATCATTGGGTTATATCAAATAAGGGTTTCCGGAAGTTTGATAGAAGACATGCCTAAAGGAGAAGCTTTTTATAAAGACATTAAGTTTTTTGAAAGTGAGTTTGGAGGAATTATGCCTTTAGAAATTTTAATAGATACGAAAAAAGAAAAGGGAGTTATGAAACTCTCTACATTAAAACGAATGGAAAAAATTAATGATGTCATTGAATCTTTTCCAGAACTCTCAAAACCTGTATCAGTTGTAAACCTTGTAAAGTATTCGAAACAAGCCTATTACAAAGGGAATCCAAAATATTATCAACTCCCCTCATCACAAGAACAGAGTTATATTTTCGCATATACTAAAAACTCTGACGGAAATGCTGATATGCTAAATAACTTTGTGGATTCTACAGGGAGATATGCCCGAATCACAACCTTTATGAAAGATATCGGTACCGATAAAATGGACGATATCCAGGAAAGATTGCAGCAGGTAATAGCTAAAGAGTTTCCTTTCGAAAAGTATAAAGTTTCGTTAACTGGTAAAGCGCTGGTATTCTTAAAAGGAACTAATTACCTTATAAGTAATCTTGTGTTTTCATTATCACTAGCTATCTTTTTAATTTCCCTATTCATGGCTTGGATGTTTAGATCGTTTCGAATGATTTTAATTTCTATCATCCCAAACATGTTGCCTTTATTAATTACAGCTGGATTAATGGGGTATTTTGACATTCCTATAAAGCCTTCTACAATTCTAGTTTTTAGTATTGCTTTTGGAATTTCAGTAGATGATACAATTCACTTTTTAGCAAAATATAGACAAGAGCTGATTGCCAATAATTGGAAAATTAGAAAATCTGTTTACGCTGCTTTACGAGAAACAGGGGTTAGTATGTTTTATACATCCATAGTCCTCTTCTTTGGTTTTCTCGTTTTTACAGTCTCAAGTTTTGGGGGAACAATTGCCCTAGGGGGATTAGTTTCTATTACATTACTATTTGCCATGGTTTCTAACCTATTATTACTACCTTCTTTACTATTAACATTTGAAGATAAGATTGCAAATAAAAAAGTCTTGAAAGAGCCTACGATAAAGATTATCCCTCAAGAAGAGCAAAATAAATAATTATCCATTAAAGTACACACTTTATTCCTGCTGGTTTCATTGCTCATTTTACTTCAAAAAAGTATCTTTGTTGCTTTGTTTAAAAGGAGTAATCAAAATCAATTTTCGAATAGATGAAAACTAATAGTGTTGCCGAATTATTACAATCGGATTTATTTTTGCAAGAAGTTTCTTTAAAAGGATGGGTAAGAACATTTAGAAGCAATCGTTTTATTGCTGTAAATGATGGTTCTACCATTAAGAATATTCAATGTGTTGTTGATTTTGAAAATACAAATGAAGAATTATTAAAAAGAATTACTACTGGTGCTTCGGTAAGTATTTCTGGCACCTTAATAGAGAGTCAAGGAAAAGGACAAACGGTAGAAATTCAAGTTTCTGAAATTGAAATATTGGGGGACTCCAATCCTGATGAGTATCCTATTCAGCCTAAAAAGCATAGTCTTGAATTCCTTCGTGAAAACGCGCATTTGCGTGTTAGAACTAATACGTTTAGCGCTGTAATGAGGGTTCGATCTGCACTTTCTTTTGCTGTTCATAAATACTTTCAAGAAAATGGATTTAACTATGTAAATACACCAATTGTTACAGGATCTGATGCTGAGGGTGCTGGAGAAATGTTTCGTGTGACTGCATTTGAGCCTAACAAGGCTCCTTTAACTGAAGAAGGAGATGTAGATTACTCCCAAGATTTCTTTGGGAAAGAAACCAACTTAACAGTTTCTGGGCAATTAGAAGCAGAGACATTTGCAATGGCTCTCGGGAAAGTTTATACTTTTGGACCAACATTTAGAGCAGAGAATTCAAATACAACACGTCATTTAGCTGAATTCTGGATGATTGAACCGGAAGTAGCATTCATGGATTTGGATGGGAATATGGATTTATCTGAAGACTTTATAAAGTATGTGTTAAACGATGTTCTTGAAACCTGTAAAGATGATTTGGCATTTTTAGATCAAAGGTTAACTCAAGAAGAAAAAAGCAAGCCTCAAATAGAACGCAGTGAAATGAGTTTATTAGAAAAACTTCACTTTGTAGTAGACAATAATTTCAAACGAGTGAGCTATACTGAGGCAATTGATATTTTAAGAAACTCAAAACCAAATAAGAAGAAGAAATTTCAATATCCTATTAATGAATGGGGAGCTGATTTACAATCAGAACACGAAAGATTTTTGGTTGAAAAACACTTTAAATGCCCTGTTATCTTATTTGATTATCCAGCTTCAATCAAGGCCTTTTACATGCGTTTAAATGACGATGGGAAAACAGTAAGAGCAATGGATGTTTTGTTTCCTGGTATTGGTGAGATTGCAGGAGGAAGTCAAAGGGAAGAGCGTTTTGATATCTTAAAAGAAAAAATTCAAGCTATGGGTATCGACGAAAAAGAATTGTGGTGGTATTTAGATTTGCGAAAATTTGGAACCGCTGTACATTCTGGATTTGGTCTAGGCTTTGAGCGTTTGGTTCAGTTTACTACTGGAATGGGTAATATTAGAGACGTAATTCCGTTTCCAAGAACACCTCAGAACGCTGAGTTTTAATCCCCTTCTTTTCGTACCTTTAATCATATGCTAAAGCAAAGTTTACAACAGAGACTTTTACAAAAACTTTCTCCTCAACAAATTCAGTTGATGAAGCTCATTCAATTGCCAACTCAGGCTTTTGAAGAGCGTTTGAAACAAGAAATTGAGGAAAATCCAGCTTTAGATACAGGGAAAGATGAACCTGAAGATTTTGAAGATACTCTTGCAGATGAATATGATAATGATGGAACTGAAAAGATTGATACTGAAGACATCAATATTGATGAATACTTAAGTGACGATGAAATTCCTAATTACAAAACACAAGCCAATAATTACTCTGCAGACGATGAAGACAAGCACGTGCCTTATGCGGCTGGAATTAGTTTTCATCAATCTTTAAACAGTCAGCTAAACACATTTAGATTTGATGAAGAAGAGCGTTTGATTTCCGAGTTTTTGGTTGGAAGTATTGATGATAGTGGATATATTAGAAGAAGTATTATAGATCTAGTCGATGACCTTGCTTTTACTCAGAATGTTTTCACTACAGAAAGCAAAGTTGAAAACCTTTTACTAAACGTAGTTCAAACATTGGATCCAATTGGGGTTGGAGCACGCGATCTAAAAGAATGTTTAATTATACAATTAAAAGCAAAAAAAGAAGACAAAATTAAAAGCCTATCTATTAACATTTTAGAAACAGCTTTTGATCATTTTGTAAAGAAGCATTATAAAAAACTCCTTGAAAAATTTGATATTACCGAAGAGGAATTAAAAGAAGTTATCGCAGAAATATCTAAATTAAATCCTAAGCCAGGGAGTTCTTATGCTGGTAATAATAAAATTGCAGAACAAATTGTCCCAGATTTTACCATTCGAATTATAGATGGAAAATTAGATTTGGTATTAAATGCTAGAAATGCGCCTGAACTTCATGTCTCAAGAGAGTACAACAACATGTTAAAAGGGTATCAAGAATCTTCAGAGAAAAGTAAATCTCAAAAAGACGCTGTAATTTTTATTAAACAAAAATTAGATGCTGCTAAGTGGTTTATTGATGCTATTAAGCAGAGGCAACAAACCTTACTAGTTACAATGAATGCGATCATGCATTATCAATACGATTATTTCTTAACAGGTGACGAACGAAAGTTAAGGCCAATGATTCTCAAAGATATTGCTGATCAAATAAAAATGGATGTTTCTACGGTTTCTAGAGTTGCTAATAGTAAATATGCCTCCACTCCTTATGGCACAAAATTAATCAAAGTATTTTTCTCTGAATCCATGAAAAACGATCAGGGTGAGGATGTATCTACTAGAGAAATTAAAAAAATTCTAGAAACTGTTATTGGAGAAGAAGACAAAAGAAAACCCTTAACGGATGATAAACTATCTATTCTTCTTAAAGAAAAAGGGTATCCAATAGCTAGAAGAACTGTAGCTAAATATAGAGAACAATTGGACATTCCTGTAGCCCGATTAAGAAAGGAAATCTAATGAGGTTTCATAAGATCATATCTACTGTATTACATCCGATTGTGATTCCTACCATGGGTGTTTTACTCTATTTTATTTTTGTTTCTAATACCATTCTTAGAAAGCAACAACTTTTAATTTTAGCTTTAGTTTTCGCGGTTACTTATATCATTCCTATTATAGCACTTATGCTATTAAAAGCGTTGAATTTAATTGATGATTTTCAAGTGAAAACTATTAAAGAAAGACGCTTTCCTGTCATTTTTATGATTGTTTTATTTTATCTATTAGGAAATATTTTAGTCAAAAATTCCTTATTGAAAGATCTTGGGTTTCTTTTTTATGGAACCTCTTTAAGCCTTTCTTGTATTTATTTACTTTTTAGTTTTAAAATAAAATCTAGCCTACATTTAGTTTCAATGGGTAATGCGGTAAGCTTCTTTTTAATTATTTCAAACCTTTACTCCTTATCAATCCTTCCTATAATAATGATTCTTATTTTATTATCAGGCTTGTTAGCAAGTTCAAGGTTACATTTAAAAGCTCATAATCCTAAAGAGCTTTTTTTAGGTTTTTTTATTGGTATTTTATGTCAGCTAGTAGTCTTCTTATCTCTATAAGAGATAGAATATTAACCCTATTCTCATAATTTTTGTGGAGATATCTGTAGCACCGATAGAAGAATCTTTAAGCATAGAATTCAATCCATAATACATATGAGCGGTAAATGCATCATAGCCCACTGATAATGTTAAGCCGTATTGCCACTTATTATATCGAGATACATCATTAAAGGCAAAAGACTGTGTTCCGTTATTGTATTTAAAAGTATTAGATAGATTATATGTTGCCTTTATGCCTGTATATACTCTCCAAAATCGATACTTATTAGCATTAGAGCCTCTCCACCTAATTTCAAATGGGAATTCTAAATTACTTGTTGAAAGTTTGTTAGACGTTAATGCATTATCTATCTCGAAAGTTACCTCATTGTTTACTTGAGAAACCTTCAATCCGTGATTAAAAGAATCAAAGTTATATCCAACTCCTAATCCTAATGAAATACTTCCTTCTTTATTAAGAATAAAATCTTTGATAAAACCTGCTGAAAGACCATAAGAAAAACCGCTTCCTTTTACTTGACTTGGTTGATTGAATAATTGATTATACGAGATTAAAACATACAACTGATCTTCAGCATAACGATCTCCTAATTGCAGAGAATCTTTTTGTGCATTTATTGAAGTAAATAAAAACACGAAAAATAAAAAAAAGAATTGTTTTTTCATTTATATCGAATACGTTCAAAAATACAACTTTAGTTTAAATGATATTATTGTTCCTGTCAACAAAAAAAGGGAATTCAAAATTGAATTCCCTTTTTATTATTTTAAAATGAATTAAAATTTAGTTGTCCGAACCTTTGCTTGTTGAATAACTCAATTTTAAAGCATTTACGTCTCTTAGCTTTATTCTAATGTCAGTAATAATACCTACACTAGATTGTTTATCTGCCTTGATTGATGTTGTCATGAAAGGTATTTGATTTTCTGGAACATCTTGTCTAGAGAGAAAAATAAACGAAGGAACGTCTTCTGGAGTAGCTATTTTATCATTCAATTGAATTCTATTATAACCTGTACCATATTTAGCATCCTTTGCCTTTCCAACATAGATTGTACATACCAAACTTTTATGCTCCAATTTTTTCACCTCTGTTGCACTTGGCAAAACAGGGTTCTCAATTTTTAATGTTGTTTCTCTCATAGTTGTAGTAACCATGAAGAAAAACAATAACATAAATACGATATCTGGAAGTGCTGCAGTATTTACTGCTGGCAAACCTTTTTTCTTCTTTTTAAACTTAGACATAATCTATATGGTTTAAATTAATTAGCAGACGTTGGTTCTGCATCAGATATAATTTGAGGAAAACTTGTTTTGATATCATCAATTTTTTTCTTCAAACTTTCATCTGTACGCTGACTATCTTTATACAATTTCTCAAGCTCTGTATAGAGCATTCCATAACGCTCTTGGCATAATCTATTTCTTAAGACAGTGTAAGCTCTTAACAACTCATTCTGTACCTCAATATATGTGCCATATTCAGTACCTCTATCGCTTTGAACAGAAATAATTGCTTTATTAGGGTGATCTGAAGAAGATTCACTTCTTTCCCCTTTACAATAATCACAAGCTGTACCTGGTGTTCCATCTTCACCTGGCTTACCAAGACCTCCTCCATTATCAATAAACTTGATAGCAGCTTCTTTAAGGTCTTCGATTTTCATATCCTCACCTTCAACAAATAAATCATTATTTCTATTAATGTTTACCTCGAAAATGTTCTTTTCCTTAATAATAGGTGGTTTATAATCTGGTGGTGGTTTTTCCGATAACTTCTTAGAAATACCTGAATCTACATTCATGGTAGTTGTTACTAAGAAGAAAATTAATAACAAGAAAGCGATGTCTGCCATCGATCCTGCATTAATTTCTGGTGTATCTCTTCTAGCCATAGTTTATGATTTTATTAATCCTTTTACTAAATCTATAATAAAGAATGCAAAACCTAATGCTCCTAAGATTATACTATACCATATCCCAGTACTTGACCACTGAGTAGAAAAAGCTCCTTCTTCACCTCCTTTTAAGACAGCTCCTTTTGCATCATATACAGCTGCACTATCTCCTAAAAGATAAGACACCGCCAATAACACTCCCATAACTCCTAATCCAAGTAAGGTTTTCTTAAGGTTGTCTGGGTTTTTAACCAATCCTCTGATTGATAAAACCACAGTAACAGCAACTACAACATAAAATAATGATGTAGAAAATGGTATCAATAAATTTACTGCTGAACTTAAAGCTTCTGATTCTTCCTCTTGCATAGAAACATTAATGAACAGAGCAATACCAATAACCGAAATAAGTGCTATTATTATCGTTAATATTTTTGAAAATTTACTATTCATAAGAATGATTATTTTTTGTATTTAACTAATAAGTCAATCAAAGAGATAGACGAATCTTCCATACTATTTACAATACTATCTACTTTAGAAACAATATAGTTATAAAAGATTTGAAGAATAATTGCAACAATAAGACCAAATACTGTCGTTAATAATGCTACTTTAATACCTCCTGCTACTACTGCTGGAGAAATATCATTAGAAACTTCAATAGAGTCAAATGCAGAAATCATACCAATTACAGTACCCATAAACCCTAACATCGGTGCTAAAGCAATAAATAAAGATAACCAAGAGATGTTTTTCTCTAATAATCCCATCTGTACTCCACCATATCCAATTACGGCTTTTTCAGCTGCTTCTACTCCTTCATCTACTCTATCTAAACCTTGGTAAAAGATAGATGCAACTGGTCCTTTTGAGTTTCTACAAACTTCTTTTGCTGCTTCTACTCCTCCAGAACTTAAAGCATCATCTACACTAGCAAGTAACTTCTTGGTGTTGGTTGTAGCCATGTTCAAATAAATAATTCTTTCAATAGCGATTGCTAAACCTAAAATTAAGGCAACTAATACAATACCCATGAATCCAGGATCACCTTCAATAAAACGTTGTTTTAATACTTGGTGAAAAGTTTGTTCAGCAACCTCTTGAGCTGAAATTGATTGAATAGCTCCAAAAAACATAAACCCTGTTACTGTTAGGAATTTTACTACTTTTTTCATCGTTGTTATAATTAATTTTTAATAGTTAACGTGTTAAATAATGATTTAAATACAAATGGAATAATGCTCAAAAACATCCAAAAGACTGGCGTTTTTAAAACCCTACCCCGATTGCGGATAGCAAGTAACAAAAAATAGTTGATTTCTTAAAAAAAAATAAAAGGTATTTATCTAAGAATTCTAAAAAAGAAAGAGATTTAACAAAATCTCTATTGATTTGTGATTTCTCCTCGTAAAGATTCTTCAAAAGAATGGACAAAATCTTGTTTTTCTAATCCAACTCCTAATAAATACATCAATTTCGCAACAGCAGATTCTGTAGTCATATCTTTTGCTCCTATAATTCCAATCTCTTTTAATTTTGTACTTGTCTCATAGTGCCCCATAATAACAGAACCTCCTACGCACTGAGTAACATTTATAATATGTATATTATTTTCTATTGCTTCAATCAATAGATTAATAAACCAGTCTTCGGTTGGCGCATTTCCAGCTCCATAAGTTTCTAAAATGACTCCTTTTAAATTAGGCGACTGTAAAATACTTTTTACAACACCTTCTGAAATACCAGGAAATAATTTAAGTATTGTAATATCTGTAACTAGATTTTTTCTAACAATTAGTTTATCACTTCCTTTATATTTTAACAACAACTCATTATTAAAGTGTAAATGAACACCACTCTCTGCAAGTGGGGGATAATTCATCGATGCAAAAGCTTCAAATTGTTCTGCACTTAATTTTGTTGTTCTATTTGCTCGGTAGAGTTTATATTCAAAATACAAACACACTTCACTTATAATAGGATCATCATTCTCGTATGCGCTAGCGATCTCTATAGAAGTAATTAAATTCTCTTTAGCATCTGTTCTTAGATATCCTATTGGCAATTGAGAGCCTGTGAAAATTATTGGCTTTGTTAAGTTCTCAAACATAAAGCTAATTGCTGAAGAAGTATAAGCCATCGTATCTGATCCTGTTAAAACTACAAAACCGTCAAACTTTTCATAATTACTTTCAATAGCCTCTGCAATCTGAACATAACTCTGTGTGTTCATATTGGATGAATCAATTGGTTCATCAAACGAAATTGAATCAATATTACAATCTAAATGATTTAATTCAGGAATGTTCTCTAAAATCTGACTAAAATTAAATGCCCTTAATGCATTCGAATCATAATCTTTTACCATTCCAATCGTTCCTCCTGTATATATTAATAATATGTTTCGTTTGTTTGCCATTTTGTCATTCATTTGATGAAAACTTCAATTGGAATAATTTATGCTATAAAAGTATCAAAGAAAAACAGAATAACAATTTTAAAATTATAGAATATGATGATGCAATTTTATATACTAATTGGCGCAATTGCTTTAATAAGTTGGCTGGTTAGCAATACGCTAAAAAGTAAATTCAAAAAATACTCCCAAGTTCATTTAAGAAATGGAATGAGTGGTGCTGAGATTGCTGAAAAAATGCTGGCAGATCATGGAATTAAAGATGTAAAAGTGATTTCTACTCCAGGAAGGTTAACAGATCATTACAATCCTAAAAATAAAACGGTAAACTTAAGTGAGGCTGTTTACAATCAGCGTAATGCTGCTTCTGCTGCCGTAGCTGCCCATGAAGTAGGTCATGCTGTACAACATGCACAAGCATATCAATGGTTAACAATGCGTTCTAAATTGGTTCCTGTTGTAAGTGTTTCTTCAAACTTTTCTCAATGGCTTGTTTTTGGAGGGTTAATATTAGGTGCTACAACCGAAAATACTGGTTTTGGTTTTTATTTGGCCGTCACAGGATTGGTTTTTATGGCATTGGCAACTGTATTTAGTTTTATCACCTTACCCGTTGAGTATGATGCGAGCAATAGAGCTTTGGCTTGGTTAAAAAACAAAAACATGGTGAGTCAACAAGAATATGCAGGCTCTAAAGATGCGTTGAAATGGGCAGCAAGAACTTATTTAGTAGCAGCCTTAGGTTCATTAGCAATGTTATTGTACTGGGGGCTTCAAGTTCTAGGAGGTAGAGATTAAAAATATTTATTTGATCGTGTAGGAGACGTTTTCAGAAATGAAAGCGTCTTTTCTTTTTATAGGAGTAAAATATCTATTCGACTTGAATTTAACCCAATTCATCAGAATTTGATTTTATGCCTTCCATTAAATATGAACTTTTACACCATCAAATCAAAGAAACATGAAAACGAACCTAACTTTAACCTTTATCTTTTTTATAGGATTATTATCTATTCAATCTCAAAACTCTATTCGTGGGAAAATAGTTGATACTGAAAATCAGCCTCTGGCTTATGCCAATGTAGTTTTATATAATCTAGACACTAAAATCGATCCTACAGGAGCAGTTTCAGATGAAAATGGAAACTATCAATTTGAAAACATTTCAAATGGAAAATATAAATTAGAAGTTTCTATGTTGGGATTTGAGACAAATAAAATCGAGGAGTTCCAACTAAATAAAAACAAAGAATTCAATGTTACTTTAAAAGAAGAAAGTCAAACCTTAAACGAAGTAGTCATAAAAAGCAAGCGACCTGTTATTAGACAAACTGCAGAAAAATTGATTGTCGATTTAGAGAAATCAGAAATGATTAACACCAATTTGCAGGATGTTATGAGGAAAATTCCAGGAGTTTTGGTCACAAATAATGGAATTTCTATTGCAGGTAATAGAGGGGTGAGAATATTAATCAATGGTAAAACAACCGAATATATGGATGTTCAAACATTGCTTCGAGATTTCCCCGCAGATAACATTGCAAAAATAGAGGTTGTAGAACAACCTGGTGCCGAATATGAAGCTTCAGGTTCAGCAGCAATCATTAATATAATTCTAAAGAAGAATGTTCGGCTAGGAACACATGGAAGCACACGGTTTTGGGTTGGTGAAGATGAAGGTTTCGAGTATGGTACTGGGATTTCTATTGCTAGTTACAAGAACAAATTGAATTGGCAAACTAGCATTAATCATTCGCAACCAACTTGGAGAGATGATTTATTTTTAGTTCGATCAGTTGGTAATGAAACCTACGACCAAATAACCAGAGAACCCTATGATCCAACTAATTTTAATATCAGTGGTAGTCTCGATTATTATATAAATGACAAACATTCTATTGGAATTGGAGGGAGATGGAACAATAGAAAATCAACACGAATTGCAGAAAGTAGTACCGTTATTTCTGATGCAAATAATTCTAATGTTTTATTTTCAGAGAATAGCTTTGATAGGGATCGAATGGATTATAATGTTAACCCTTACTACGAATATAAATCTGAAACAGACAAATTGGTTATTGACTTTAACTATGTAAATTTCACTAATGACAACACAAACACCTTATCTGATGTTGTAGGAAGCACTATAAACTTTACAGACCGTAGATACATTCAAGATGGGAAATATAATATTAAAACCTACAGGGCTGATTATTCGAAAACATTATCAGAAACTTTTAAATTGAGTTTTGGAACTAGATATGCAGATGTAAATACAGATAATGATCTTCAATCTTTGCTTGAAAACAATGTAGGTAATTTTGATTTGGTTCTAGATGAAAGCAGTCAGTTTTTAATTGATGAAACTATTTTTGCTCTCTATGCCAAAGTAAATACAACCTTCGGAAAATGGTCGTTTTCTGGAGGACTACGTTATGAAGATAGTAATACTGAAGGGTTATCGGTTTTTACTGAAAACAATACCCTAACAGAAGAGCTACAGGAAAGACCTATTAAAAAAATATTTCCAAGTGCTTCTATTAGCAGAAAATTTACTGACATATTAGGAGCAAGTTTGTCTTATAGTTACAGAATTCAACGCCCTTCTTATAATAGCTTGAACTCTTTTGCAACATTTTTAGATCCTTTTTCGGCAGGAGAGGGAAACCCGAATCTAAAACCTTCTTTTACAAACAACTTTCAGTTTAATCTAACTTATGAAGGGCAACCGTTTTTTACCATTGGATATAGCAAAACAGAAGATGCTATTTTTCAATTGATTCAACAAGACAATACAACAGCTCAAATTAGACAAAGAGAAGTAAATGTAGAAAAAAATGCAAATTGGAATTTTAGATTATTTGCTCCATTAAACCTTGTGAAAGGATTAGAAGGATATACTGGTATTATAGTAACAAATACCGATTTTCAATCATCAACCTATAATTTAGATTTAAATAAATGGAACCTCATCTGGTTTGTTCAAGCAAGCTACCAACTTCCTTGGGATATTAACTTTGAAGTAAGTGGAAATTACGGAACTGGCGCCTTAGAAGGACAAATTGATGTAGACTGGTTAGCCGAATTAGACGTTTCATTTGGTAAAAAATTCATGAAAGATAAACTACGAGTAAATCTTGGTTTTAGCAAAATTTTGAATAGAGGTTTCGTTGGAAATATAGACTACGGGAATGGAAATGCTAGTGTAGAAAGTAATGGATCTAGACAAAATGTTCAATTGCGATTAACCTACAGTTTTGGATCTAAATTTGGCAAAAAGAAAGAGAAAAGAAATTCATCTAGAGATGAAGAAAACAGAATCAGAAATAATAATTAATACTTTTGCAGAGAATGGACACCAAATTAAATAGATCTGATTATATACTGCTAATAGTATTTTCTGTTGTTAGTTCAGCGTTAAACATTATAGAATACTATAATAAAGGAGAAAGTTTAATTGAATATTTTATTGACATTCCTGCTTCTATAATTTTTGGATTAACTTGTCTTTTTGTTTTTGTCTATTTTATTATCCCTTCTTTTTTAGTAAAGGAAAAAAAATATTTTCATTTTGCTTTTTATGGTATCTTAATCTTAATTATTTGTGGTGGATTAGAATGGTTTTCAGGGTTTTTATCTGGCGGAGGAAACTGGGAGAAACTTCCTAATACTACAAACATAATTCTCAACAGTATTTTCATTGGTTCTAATTCTGTTGGATTTCCACTAGGTTTATTACTCACAAAAAAGTTCTATGAATCTCAATCTCAAATTTCTAATATTCAACAAAAGCAAAAAGAGAACGAATTAAAACTATTGCGATCTCAAATAGACCCTCATTTTCTATTCAATAACCTTAACACTTTAGATTCTTTAATTGATAGCGATTCTGAAAAAGCTAAAGAATACATTAATAGATTATCTCTTATTTATAGATACCTAATCCGGACAAAAGATGCGGAAGTAATGGAGCTTTCTGAAGAAATCCAATTTGCTGAAAACTATGTTTTTTTAATTGAAACACGTTTTGGTGACGATTATAAGTTTAAAATCGAAAAAGAAACAAACATATTCGACAAGTTTATTCCAACTGGTGCTTTACAAGCGCTATTAGAGAACGTTGTGAAACATAACAAACCTAACGGAAAACCTGTACAAACTAGCATTAATATTAAAGATGATTGGCTAACAGTTAGTAACACAAAATCTGCAAAACCAAATAAAGAGAGTTTAGGAACTGGCTTACAAAATTTACAAACTAGATATGAGCTATTGTCCGATAAAAAAGTAGATATTAAAAATGCAAACACCCGTTTTGTAGTGTCTGTCCCTATTATTAAATTAAGCGAAGAAAATTAGATATGAAGATCTTAATTCTAGAAGACGAAATACCAGCATATCAAAAACTGCTAAACTATTTAAATGATTCTTTTGACAAAGATTTCTCACATGATTTAGCGCGTTCTAATGCTGATGGAAAAGAATTTTTGTCTAAAAATAACTACGATTTTATTTTATCTGACATTCAATTATTAGATGGAATCTCTTTTGATTTGTTTGAAGAAGTCGCTATTGATTGCCCTATCATTTTCTGTTCTGCTCACGACGAGTATTTGTTCAAAGCTTTTAGCACTAACGGAATTGCTTACATACTAAAACCTTATTCTAAATTGGATTTTAAGAAAGCAATAGAAAAGTATGAATCGCTATTCAATCAAGGAAGTTACAATCAACTAAATTCTGATACTTTATCTAATTTAAAATCAGCTTTAAAAGAAGAAAACATTTCTTACAAAAAACGTTTTGTTGTAAAGAAAACAAAAGGAATTCAACTCTTAAATGTTTCTGATATTAGTTTGATCTCTGCATCTGGTGATTTTTGTTTGGCAACCGACTCAAAAGGAAAAAGACATCCCATCTCACAAAATTTAAGTTCTATTTATCAGCAACTAAATCCCAAAAAGTTTTTTAAAATTAATCGAAGTGAAATCGTTCATATAGAAATGATCGATACTATTGAAAATCATTTTAAAAATAGATTGCTTATTACATTAAAAGGTGTTTCTGAAAAAGCAATGACCAGTTCATCTACTACTTCTGACTTCAGAAAATGGATAGAGCAGTAATTAATTATTCAATAAAATAGTTAGACAATGAATTAATATGAAAAAGAAAATTCTATTCGTCTTATTATTTTCTCTTTTTGGCGTTGCTTTCTCAATATGGGCAGAGCTTTTTTTAAGGAATCAAACACACAATTTATATAGATGGACTACAAATAACAAAATCCATTTTGTTGGTAAGAACATTTATTTTTTCGCACATCCTTTATACTATATTTCATTTGGTATTTGGTTTACTTTAAATAGTTTTTACTCTAATATTAAAAGTTCATTGAAAAGTTTATTGCTTTCTATTACAATCTTTATTGTTTTCACAATTATTGTTGCATTCATAGATGGGAACCTAAGAGTTATTGTTTGTACTGCTTGTGATGATGGAATATTGAAATTACATTATAATTCAGTTAATTTTGGTTTAATTTTAGGCATTTCCGCACTACTAAGTTTAACTCCAGTCATTTTTAAATTGATTAAATTGAAAAAATAACTTGTTAAGGTTCTTAATTTTTTCCGTCTAAATGAATATAATAAATCACTTCAGATGAAAAAAATCTTCTTTGTATTCGCTTTTAGTTTTTTTACTTATTCAGGGTTTTCTCAAAACATGAATACTGAAAAAATGGGTCAAATCTTTAAGAGTGTTTCCGATTCTATTCAAGGCGGAAATGGTCAATGGCAATTTCAAATAAAGAAAGTTGTCTTTATGTGTGTTACAGATACCAAATACAATAGAATGCGAATTATTTCTCCTATTGCTGAAGCGAAACAAATTGATGAAAAATTAAAGAGTGCTGCTTTGATTGCAAATTTTCATTCGGCTTTGGATGTGAAATATGCTATTGCAGATGATATTCTTTGGTCAGTATTCATACATCCATTAAAAGAACTTTCTGAAGCGCAAGTAAAAGATGCTATCAAACAAGTCTATAGTGCTAATGTTACTTTTGGCACTACATTTTCAAGTACAGATTTAGTATTTCCTGGTAATCAAAAAAAAGAAGAAAAGAAAAAAGAGAAAAAACTACTGAAGAAAGAGTTTTAATTAATGTATCAATGAGAAAATGAGTTAATGTAGCAATAAGAATTATACCTATTTTTCGTTTTTACATTTCACCTTTGAACCTTTACTTACTTTGCTTACTTTGCTTACTTTGCTTACTTTGCAACCGATTATTGAAATTTAAAATATATTCACTAACAACTAACAAAGCTAGTCATTCAGTTTTAAGACAGCCATAAATGCTTCTTGTGGAATCTCTACATTTCCAACCTGACGCATACGTTTTTTACCTTTCTTTTGTTTTTCCAACAACTTACGTTTTCTAGAAATATCTCCTCCATAACATTTTGCTGTTACATCTTTACGCAAGGCTTTGGTTGTTTCTCTGGCAATAATTTTTGCTCCAATAGCCGCTTGAATAGGAATATCAAATTGTTGTCTTGGAATCAACTCTTTTAATTTTTCTACAATTTTCTTTCCAATATGATATGCATTATCAGCATGCAATAAAGCAGAAAGTGCATCTACAGGTTGTCCGTTTAACAAGATGTCTACACGTACTAACTTTGAAGGTTTCATTCCAATTGGACTATAATCAAAAGAAGCATATCCTTTAGAAACTGTTTTTAAACGATCATAAAAATCGAATACAATTTCTGCCAAAGGCATATCAAAAGTTAATTCAACTCGTTCAGTAGTTAAATAGGTTTGATTGGTAATTTCTCCACGTTTTTCTATACATAAACTCATTACTTGACCAACAAAATCAGATTTTGTAATGATTGATGCTTTGATATAAGGTTCTTCTACTCTTTCCAAACGAGATGGATCTGGTAAATCTGTAGGATTGTTTAATAATAAAATATCTTCTGGATTCTTTTTCGTGTACGCATGATAACTAACGTTTGGAACCGTAGTAATCACAGTCATATTAAACTCACGCTCTAAACGCTCTTGAATAATTTCCATATGTAACATTCCTAAGAATCCACATCGAAAACCAAAACCTAATGCCGCAGAACTTTCTGGAATAAAAACTAAAGAAGCATCATTTAATTGCAGCTTCTCCATAGAATAGCGCAACTCTTCATAATCTTCAGTATCTACAGGATAAATCCCTGCAAAAACCATCGGTTTAACATCTTCAAACCCATCAATATTTTCGGTTGTAGGATTTGCAGCATCCGTAATTGTATCTCCTACTTTTACTTCTTTTGCTGTTTTAATTCCTGTAATTAAATAACCTACATCACCAGTTTTTACAGATTGTTTCACAACCTGATTCAACTTTAACGTTCCAACCTCATCAGCAAAATATTCATTATTAGTTGCCATGAATTTAATACGTTGTCCTTTTTTGATTTCCCCATTCATAATTCTAAAATAGGTCTCAATACCTCTATAAGAATTATAAACTGAATCGAAAATTAAGGCTTGTAATGGTGCATCAGGATCTCCAGATGGAGCTGGAACTCTATCAATAATAGCTTCTAAAATATCACCGACTCCAAAACCAGTCTTTCCACTTGCATGGATTACCTCTTCAGGTGTACATCCTAATAAATCAACAATATCATCCGTAACTTCTTCTGGATTTGCACTTGGTAAATCTACCTTGTTTAAAACAGGAATAATTTCTAAATCATTCTCTAAAGCCAAATATAAATTCGAAATTGTTTGTGCTTGAATGCTTTGAGCAGCATCTACAATGAGCAATGCTCCTTCACATGCAGCAATAGAACGAGAAACTTCGTAAGAGAAATCTACGTGGCCAGGAGTGTCAATTAAATTAAGAATGTATTGCTCTCCTTTATGTGTATAATCCATTTGGATTGCATGAGACTTAATTGTGATTCCTCGCTCACGTTCCAAATCCATATTATCCAGTAACTGATTTTGTTTTTCTCTATCAGTCACAGAACCTGTGTAATCTAACAATCTATCTGCCAACGTACTTTTACCATGATCGATATGTGCGATAATGCAAAAGTTTCTAATGTTCTTCATTCGTTAAATTGTGTTTTTTAAGGTTGGCAAAGATAAACTTTTATTCTTGCCATTCGGCAATAAACAAGTTGGTATCATGCCCTCCACCGTTATTTCTATTGGAAGAAAAAATAAGTTTCTTACCGTCGTTTGAAAAAACAGGAAATGCATTAAAAGAACCTCCGTGAGTTATTTTTTCTAAATTTTTCCCATCTATATCAATCATATATAAATCAAATGGCCAACCTCCGTCGTTTTCAAAATTAGAAGAAAACAGGATTTTCTTTCCTGATGGATGGAAAAAAGGACTCCAGTTTGCGTTTCCTAAATACGTTAGTTGTTTTAAATCAGACCCGTCTGCATTACAGATGTATAATTCCATTTCCGTTGGCTGTACCAATCCTTGTTTTAATAAATCTTTATATTCCTTAATCTCGGCTGGAGTTTTAGGTCTTGAAGATCTAAAAATAATCTTACTTCCATCCGGAGAAAAGAAAGCTCCACCATCATATCCAAGTTGATCTGTAATCTGCTTTACATCTGTCCCATCGATATTCATAGTATACAATTCGATGTCTCCACTCCTTGTAGAGGTAAATACAATTTTATCTCCTTTGGGAGAAACTGTTGGCTCTGCATCATACCCTTTTTCATTTGTTAACTTCTTAATGACTTCTCCTTTTGGATTGGCTAAATAAATATCGTACGTGTCATAAATTGGCCAGATATATTTTCCGTTTTTTCTCAATGGGGCATCAGGACATTTGTGCCCTCCTTCATGTGTAGATGAGTAAATAATGTTTCCATCAGGCAAGAAATAAGAACAGGTCGTTCTTCCTAAACCAGTACTAACCATAGGTGGTTGCTTATCTTTAAATGTTTCATCAGCATTCATGATAAACATCTGATCACATTCAACTCCCCATTCTTTGTTATTAGATTGAAAAATGATTTGTTTATCATCAAAACTCCAGTAAGCTTCCGCGTTGTCTCCTCCAAAAGTGATTTGCTTCATCGATTTAAAATGAGTTTCTTTAGGGTAAATTAATTTTCCATCCCACTTTCTAGTTTCTCCAGATGTTGCATCTGTTTTTCCTTTCTTTTCAGTCTTACATCCAAGGATTGAAAAAGCAATTAATAAGATATAAAGTACTCTCATTTTGTATTTTATTTTAACTTAGCAAAAATACTTTTTTACGATGAGAAACCTATTTTTTCTATTGATTTTCTGTGTACTAATCTCTTGTTCAACCGAAAAAAAACCTTCTGTAACAATAAAAGAGGATGTGGCTTATTTAGCAGACGATAAATTAGAAGGGAGACAAACTGGAACAGAGGGTGAAAAAAAGGCTGCCGAGTATATTGGCAATCGTTTTAAAGATATGGGATTGACCGCAAAAGGAACTAACGGTTTTTATCAAGAATTTTCTTTTATACCAAAAACAGACCCACATTCTGAGGTTCAGTTCACTAAGAACCAAGATGGTACAATTACGGGTAGAAATGTAATTGGGTATATTGATAACAAAGCCAAAAACACCATTATTATTGGTGCTCATTTTGATCATTTAGGGTATGGTGGTGAAGGATCATTGTATAGAGATTCTATCAAAGCAGTTCACAATGGTGCTGATGACAATGCAAGCGGAACTTCTGTAATGTTAGATTTAGCAAGAAAACTTAAAAATAAAAACACCAATAGCAACTATCTTTTTATGGCATTTTCTGGTGAAGAGATGGGTTTATTAGGGTCTAACTATTTTGTAAAGAACCCAACAATCGACACCAAAACTGTTTCATATATGATTAATATGGATATGGTAGGCCGTTTAAAACAAGACAGCACTTTAGCTGTTTATGGAACGGGAACTTCTCCTCTCTTTAAACAAGTACTTAGTGCTCATAATAACAAGTTTAAGCTAATTGAAAATGAATCTGGAGTTGGGCCCAGTGATCATACCAGTTTTTATTTAGCTGACATTCCTGTTCTACATTTCTTTACTGGACAACATTCCGACTATCACAAACCCGGTGATGATTCTGAAAAACTAAACTATAACGGAATGGCTATGATTTCTGAGTATATCTTTGATCTCATTTCTGATTTAGATGACAATGGCAAACTTGCTTTTAGAAAAACCAAAAATGAAAGTGAAAGCACTCCTCGCTTTAAAGTTGGTATGGGTGTGATTCCTGATTATCTTTTTGATGGAAAAGGAATGAGAATCGATGGCGTATCTGAAGGGAAGCCAGCTCAAAAAGCCGGGCTACAAAAAGGAGATGTTGTCATTCAATTGGGAGACAGCTTAGTGACCAACATGATGAGTTACATGAGAGCCCTCTCTATTTTCGACAAAGGCGACAAAACCAAAGTTACCGTTAATAGAAATGGGGAAAATGTAAAATCTGAGATTCAGTTTTAGCGCAGAAATTCCTCTTTAAGCTTTATTTTTCCATTTTACCTGTTTTTAATTGCCTCTGCATGATTGATGTCTTTAGTTTGTATCGTTATTAATCTATCACAGGTTAAAAACGCTATATTTATATATATTTGAAAATCAATTATTTGAATTTATGAAAAAATTATTCGCCCTTAGCCTCTTACTTTCTATTACAATGTCGAGTTGTTCAGATGCTGTTATAGAAGAAGTTATTATTGTTAATGCCGTGACTTATAATGGAGATGTAAGAACCATTGTTTCTAACAACTGTTTACCATGTCATGCAGGCTCAAGTCCTTCCGCTGGCTTAAACTTAGAAACCTATACAAATGTTAGAGCAGCCGCTGAAAACGGAAACCTATTAACGCGTATTAATAGTGCTTCAAATCCAATGCCACAAGGAGGGCAAATGTCTCCTACATTAATTGCCACTATAGAAAAATGGGCAGCTGATGGATATATAGAAAATTAGAAATTATGAAAAAACTAACCTTTTTAACATTTTTCTTTTTGAGTCTCACTATTTGTGCTCAAAAATATTACACCAAAACTGGCTCTACAGAATTTAAAGCTTCAGTACAAGCTTTTGAACCTGTAGAAGCAAAAAACAATAGTACATCTGTAGTTCTGAATGCAGAAACAGGAGATATTGCTTCTCTTTTATTCGTAAAAGCATTTCGCTTTAGAGTTGCTCTAATGCAAGAGCATTTTAATGAAAATTACATGGACTCTAACAAATTTCCTAAAGCGACTTTTAAAGGGAAAATTGAAGGATTCAATGCCTCAGATATTTCAGACTCTAAGGAATACGCAATTAAAGGAACTTTAACAGTGAGAGGAGTTAAAAAAGAAATTGAAACGATTGCAAAATTTACCAAACAAGGTGAAAAGTTAAGATTGCAAGCTTCTTTTTCTGTAAAACCTGAAGACTTTGAAATTAAGATTCCAAAGATTGTTAGCAAAAAAATAGCTGGAACCATTAACGTAACTTTAGATTATGAACTTGTCGAAAAAAAGTAAGATTATTCTAAGCATCATTATTGTAATTATCATTACTGTTTTTGTAGTGTATAAATACTCAATGCAGCCACCAGCAAAAATAGAAAGCAAGAAAGTAGATTTCATCGGATCGTCTGACGAATTGCTTAGTAAAATTCAACAGAATGCAGCAGAATGGCAAGATAAAGTCGTTGTCATTTCGGGAAAAATTACTGACTTAGACGATAAAGGATTTATGTTATCATCCAGTATTTATTGTCAACTAAGAGATTCTCTAAAAGTAAGTTCGCTAACTGCTGATCAAAATATTTCTATAAAAGGTAGAATCATTGGGTATGATGATCTTTTAGAAGAACTAAAATTAGACCAATGTATTATTCAACAACAACCATAAAAAACCCATCATGTTAAAAAAACAAACGCTTTTACTAGTCGTATCCTTTTTGACTTTCTCTTTTGGATATGCTCAAGATGATTTACTAAGTGAATTAGATGATGATTCTGTAGACACTTCTTATGAATTACCCGCCTTTAAAGCGATGAAAATTGGAAACCTTCAATCGACTAAAATAGTTGATAAAGGTGATTTCTATTTAATTGTATCACACCGTTTTGGTGCTCTAAAAGAAGGATTTGAAACATTCTTAGGATTGGATGAAGCCAATACTAAAATTCAATTACTATGGGCTTTATGGGACGGATTCCAGTTTAGTGTTAGTAGAGAGTCTTACAATAGAACTATTGCAAGTTCTGCTAAATTTCGCTTGGCCAGACAATCGAAAAGTTTTCCATTTAATATCGTTGGATATGGAACATTAAATATCAATACCTTAATTGATAAAACTGTCTTTCCTGCTTTACAATCGAAAGATAAATATAGCTATGCAACTCAGTTATTAATTTCTAGAAGATTTTCAGATAGCTTCTCTTTTGAAATAGCTCCAACTTATATAAGAGAAAACCTTCAAAACTTAAATATCGTTCCTGAAGCAAAGCACAATCAATATGCTATCGGTTTTGGTGGGAGATACAAATTAAGTAAACGGATGAGTTTCAATGCTGAATATATCTATAATACAAGTAGATCTAGTGGCTCCCCTTTCGAAAACTCTTATGCTTTTGGCTTAGATATCGAAACTGGAGGTCATGTTTTTCAACTCTTATTTACAAATGCACAATCTACTAACGAGCCTGGATTCATTAACAATGCCGAAGGAGATATCTTATTCGGATTTAATGTTGTTCGTGTATTCTAAATGAAGTTCATATATATAGCAAAGCCTCTGAAAAGAGGCTTTTTTTGTTTCTATAGAAAGCACTAAATTTGCGGAATGGTAAAAATAGACAACATAGAACTTCCTGATTTCCCATTGCTTTTAGCTCCTATGGAAGATGTAAGTGACCCTCCTTTTAGAGCCTTGTGCAAAGACGAAGGTGCCGATGTTGTATATACTGAATTTATTTCCTCAGAAGGGTTGATTCGTGATGCTGCCAAAAGTGTGATGAAATTGGACATTTATGAGAAAGAGCGTCCCGTTGGAATTCAGATTTTTGGTGCCAATTTAGACTCCATGTTACAATCTGTTGAGATTGTAGAAAAGACAAATCCCGATATTATCGATATCAATTTTGGTTGCCCTGTGAAGAAAGTAGTTTCTAAAGGAGCAGGCGCTGGTATTTTAAAAGATATTGATTTAATGGTTTCTTTAACAGAAGCCATGGTAAAGCACACAAATCTTCCGATTACTGTAAAGACTCGTTTAGGATGGGATCATGATTCAATACGAATTGTTGAAGTAGCAGAACGTCTACAAGATATTGGCTGTAAAGCAATTTCTATTCATGGTAGAACAAGAGCTCAGATGTATAAAGGAAATGCTGATTGGGGGCCTATTGCTGAAGTAAAGAACAATCCTAGAATGCATATTCCTGTTTTTGGAAATGGTGATGTTAACACGCCTGAAAAAGCAAAAGAAATGCGCGATATTTACGGCTTGGATGGTGCTATGATTGGACGTGCTTCAATTGGTTACCCTTGGTTCTTCAATGAAGTGAAACACTACCTCAAGACAGGAGAATATTTAACAGGACCGACTATCGCAGAAAGGACTGAAATGGCTAGGCGTCATTTACAAATGGCTATTGATTGGAAAGGTGAACACCTAGGAGTGGTAGAAACCAGAAGACATTACACCAACTATTTTAAAGGAATTCCGCATTTTAAAGAATATCGTCTAAAAATGGTTACTTCAGATGACCCAAGAGATGTTTTTGCAACTTTTAATGAAGTACAGGAGAAGTTTGGAAATGCTATGATTCCACAAATTGGGTAGAAATCCTACTGCTCGCAATTTTTGCTGCTAAAAATCCTAAAACTGAAATCGTAGCAATCACAATCAACACGTTAGACAACTTTAATTCTACAGGGTACGCAATGCTAGAAGTAATCATAAAAAGTTCAAATTGCTGCTGAATAAAAACTGTTGATGTTGCCAAAATTAACCCAATCAACATTCCTACTAAGGTCAATAAAAGTCCTTGTAACACAAATATTTTTTTCACTTCTCTAAGTGTTGCTCCGAGGTTTAAAATCGTTTTTATATTATTCTTTTTGTCAATAATCATCATAATAATTGCACCAACAACATTAAACATCGCAATAATGACAATCAAAGTAAAAATAAGATACGACACAAAGTTTTCAGTGTTAATCACTTTGTAAAACAACTCATTTAATTGTGCTTTTGTTTGCACTTTGTATTGATCTCCCAGTACTGTCTGAAGAGTTTTTGAAAAATCATCCCCATCAACTCCAGGTTTCAATTTAATTTCAATTCCAGTAAATTGATTTTCTTGATAATTCAACAATTGTTGAGCTTGAGAATTAGAAACAAAAACATATTTATTTGAAAATTCTTCTGTTCCAGAATAGGTGCCAATTACTTGAGTTTTAATACTCCTAAAACTAGCAACTGGATTTATAAACTTCGTTCCAGCTTTTGGTACCATAATTTCTAGAGGTTCTCCAAAACTAGCCACGCTTATCGATAACTTGTATGCTATTCCATCTCCAATAACACTTGTATTGGTATACTCTTCCGTGAGCCAGTTTCCAATCTGAATTGCTGAATCTAATTTTACAACCTTATTGTAATTATAATCAACTCCTTTTACATATGCTATATGTTGTTTTTCATCGTTTTGTAGATAAACCCTTTCTTCTATCACTTTCGAAAAATCAGTGATGTCATTCTGTTCTAAAAGAATATTCTTTAAAGGATTTGTATACAAAAAACTCTTTCCTTGCGTGGCAGTAATTTTAATATCTGGATCAGAAATATCAAGTAGTGAATAACTAAAAGTTCTAAGTCCAGAAAAACCAGAGAGTATAATAAATAATGCCGCTGTTCCAACTACAACTCCTATAGAAGCAATAAGTGTAATAATATTAATAGCATTGTTTCCACTTTTAGCAAACAAGTATCTTTTAGCTATGTAAAATGGAAAGTTCAAAGATTTTATAGATTACCTTTTTTTACGCCTTGGTAGAAGATCTGGATTTTCAATAGGATTTTCATCTTCTCCTCTCAAAGATTTGTCTATTTCTTCAATATAATCTAAAGAGTCATCACCAAAAAACAATAATTCTGGCATTCTCCTCAATTGATTACGCGTTCTTTTTGCCATTTCATGGCGAATAAGTGGAGCATTGGATTTAACTCCTTCAAGAATTTCTTTTCTTTTTTCAGAAGGAAAAACGCTTAAATATACTTTAGCGACTCCTAAGTCTGGAGTTACAGAAACTTTAGAAACTGAAATAAGAACTCCTTGCATTCCATCCTGTGCTGCTTTTTGCAAAACATCTACCAAGTCTTTTTGCAAAACGCCTGCTATTTTCCGTTGTCTGTTCGTTTCTTCCATGCTGCAAATCTACAACAAATACCAAAACATTCCTTACTTTTGAAGCTCATTGAAGGATTAATGGGTTAAATATTCAGAATGGAAAAAATTGAACATATTGGAATTGCTGTAAAAAACTTAGAAGCTTCAAACAAATTGTTTGCTTCTTTATTTGGCAAGCCACATTATAAAGTTGAAGAAGTAAAAAGCGAAGGTGTAAAAACATCTTTTTTTCAATCCGGTCCTAACAAAATAGAATTATTAGAAGCTACAAACCCTGAAAGTCCAATAGCCAAGTTTATAGAAAAGAAAGGAGAAGGTATTCATCATATTGCTTTTGCTGTCAATGATCTTGTTTCTGAAATTGCTAGGTTAAAGAAAGAAGGTTTTACTGTTTTAAATGAGACTCCAAAAAAAGGAGCAGACAATAAGCTGGTTGCTTTCCTACATCCAAAATCTACAAATGGTGTTTTGATTGAATTATGCCAAGAAATTGGCTAATTTTTAATAAAAAAGTTGCTCTCTAATTTTTGTATCTTGCGAGCGAAAAGCTAATTCATTTATGTCATCTAAATTTGATTCTTATCAAAAACGTCGATTGCGTTCTTCTTATTTTTCAGTAGTCGTTAGTATTGCATTGGTGCTTTTTATGATTGGAATTTTAGGCTTAGTTTTATTAAAATCTACCATGGTTGCTAATCACTTTAAAGAAGAAGTCGCAGTAACTTTATTTTTAAAAGATGATGTAACTAAGGATCAAATTGAAAGCCTTAGAGTTTCCTTAATGAAGGAAGACTTCACTCGAGAAATTGTATACATTTCTAAAGAAGAAGCAGCGAAGTTTTACAGCAAAGATTTAGGAGAAGATTTTGTAAGTTATCTTGGGACAAATCCATTGAAGAACAGCATCGATGTTTATTTAAAAGCAGACTATGTTGACCCGATAAAAGTTGATGATATTTCTACCCGATTTCAAAACAATGCATTCGTTTTTGAAGCCTCTTATAATACCCTTTTAGTAAATTCCCTTACAAAAAACATTAAGAGAATTAGTTTTTGGTTGTTAATTTTGAGTTCCTTTTTTGGATTGATTGCCATCATCCTTATCAATAGTTCAATTCGCTTATCAATCTACTCAAAACGTTTTAATATTAAAACCATGCAAATGGTTGGAGCCACTAAAAGTTTTATTAGAAAGCCTTTTATTTGGAATAGCATACGATTAGGTATGGTAGGGGCGTTAATTGCTTTGATAGGTCTTGCTACAGCAATCTATTTTATCAATGAAAAAATTCCAACTTTAGAGTTATTACAAGATTATAGTACATTAGTTTATGTAGGCTCAGGAGTTATAATAGTAGCCTTTACAATAACATGGTTGAGTACTTTTTTTGCCACTCAACGCTTTTTAAATTTACAAACTGACGAATTATATTATTAAAATATGAGTACAAAAGATCAAAACCCACAACCAGAATTTCTTTTCGGGAAAAAGAATTATCTATTCATGTTTATTGGTATCGCTTTTATTGCTATTGGATTTATTTTGATGGCGGGTGGAGGAAGTAGTGATCCTGAAGTATTCAATGAAGAAATTTACAACTTTCAGAGAATCCGTTTAGCTCCTACCTTAGTTATTATTGGTTTAGCAATTGAAATTTATGCCATATTGCTAAATCCTAAAAAATAACAATGAATTCTATAGAAGCTGTTTTACTTGGTATTATTCAAGGTCTTACGGAATTTCTGCCTGTTTCCTCTAGCGGACATTTAGAGTTGGCAAAAGCCATTCTAGGTGACAATTCTGTTCCACAAGAAAGTCTGATTTTTACTGTGGTTTTACATTTTGCAACGGCATTAAGTACCATCGTAATTTTCAGAAAAGAAATCATTCAGATATTCAAAGGGTTGTTTCAGTTTCGTTGGAATGAAGAAACTCAATTTTCATTGAAAATTATTGTTTCTATGATTCCTACCGCTTTTATTGGACTCTATTTTGAAGAGGAGATAGCATCGCTTTTTGGAGGTCAGGTTTTATTAGTTGGATTTATGTTATTCATTACTGCCTTATTACTTTTATTGGCTGACAAAGCAAAAGATTCAACCAAAAAAGTTTCTTTTTTTAACTCATTGGTTATAGGAGTTTCTCAAGCAATTGCAGTACTCCCTGGAATTTCAAGATCTGGAGCAACAATTTCAACTTCAGTATTACTCGGCGTCGATAGATCAAAAGCTGCACGATTTTCATTTCTAATGGTAGTACCTCTTATTGTAGGGAAAGTTATTAAAGATGTTTCTGGAGGTGAAATTAATTTTGAATCTGCTGAAATAGCTCCATTAGCTATTGGATTCATCGCTGCATTTCTCTCAGGATTAATTGCTTGTAAGTGGATGATTACTTTGGTTAAGAAAAGTAAATTAATCTACTTTTCTATCTACTGTGCCGTTGTTGGTTCTATTGCTATTATTTATTCTTTATCGTAATGACAGCTCAAGAATATTTAGATGGAACCGTTTTATTGATTGATAAACCTCTTGAATGGACTTCTTTTCAGGCCGTCAATAAGATTCGATGGCATATTAAAACCAAGTTTGGATTAAAGAAAATAAAAGTTGGTCATGCCGGAACTTTAGACCCTTTAGCTACTGGACTGCTCATCATTTGTGCTGGAAAAGAGACTAAAAAAATCTCCATTTACCAAGGTCAAGTTAAAGAATACACAGGTACTTTTACTATTGGGGAAACGACTCCTAGTTATGATTTAGAAACTGAGGTTGATCAAACATTTCCCATTGAACATATCACAGAAGAATTACTACTTAAAACCGCAAAAAAATTTCTAGGGGAAATCGATCAGAAGCCACCTATTTTTTCAGCCATCAAAAAAGATGGTAAACGATTGTATGAATTAGCAAGAAAAGGGGAGACCACAGAAATTGCCTCTCGAAAAGTTACGATTTCTGAGTTTGATATTACGAAAATAGATTCCCATAAAATTCATTTTAGAGTAGTTTGTAGTAAAGGTACTTACATAAGATCTCTAGCTTATGATTTTGGAGTCGCATTGAATTCTGGAGCTCATTTATCAAGTTTACGAAGAACCAAGATTGGTGATTTCTCTGTAAATAATGCTCTTTCTATTGAAAATTTTATAAAACAATTAGAATTGGAATAGTTTTTGACTTATTGGGCAAAACTATTATATGAAACAACTTTTACTCGCTCTTACTTTTTTTATTACAGCTCAAACTTTCGGCCAACAAAAAGAATCTTTTGCTTTTTTTACTTCTGATATCAATCTTACCTTTAAAGTTAATGAAAACTTTGAGTTAGGAAATAGCGATGAACCTTTTCTTGTTCCTTCTGCTAGTCTTATTCGTGTTGGATTTGGGTATGAATTCAAAAAAAAATTTGCTGTCAGTTTTAATACTGGAATCGATATGCATTTTAGTTATTCTATTTTCACAATTCCTACTTATGTTGGTCTTCAATACAATCTTTGGGCTCGAGATGATGATGCACTCTTTATAAGAGCAAACTTTGGGCGATTATGGAGAACCGCAAAAAGATTTTCGGATGGAGATTATAGAGCTTTTGGCTTTGGTTGGAGATTTGAATCAAGAGGCCGATGGAGGCCAACAATGAAGTTAATGTATCACAGAAAGAAAATTAAAAACTTTGAAGACGGAAATTTAGACAGTGTCTCTTTAGGAATAGGAATACTGTTTTTTTAATTACAAAAAACGATTGTACCAACTTTCGGTAATTGGCACTTCCCAAAAATTTTCTAATTCGTCTTTTGTTTGAATTAAATTATCAAAAACAATTGTCTTTTCTGAAACAGCTTTGTTTTTTAGTAGTTTTTTGAATTCTTTAAGTTCTTTATATTGAATAAATTCTCCTTGCTTAAAGCAAACGTTCATTCTATCTAAAAGTTCTAGATTATATTCCTCTTGCAAGCTCAAAATAAATGCTACTTGAGTATCTATATCTTTACTTGTAAGTGCTTCTTCGTTATTATATTCAGCTAAAAAAACAATGAATCTATTGTGCAAGAATTGATAAGAACATTGAAAGTTTTCATCTTCTTTCTTCCAATTGACAGCAAAATTTTTAACCTTGTTTTCAACCTCTTCTAATTCATCTTTATAGAATTTTCTACTCGCTGGATAAATCCAAACTTTGGCTGTTTCGGAAAGGTTTTCATTGGTAACAAACATGTGGCAAATATAGGCAAAGAAAAACCCTTAAGGCTAAACTTAAGGGTTTCAATTTATTTCAAATAATTAATAAATCCTAAAGCAATTTCATCATATCTTCTTGGGTGTTCTTCCCCTTATCTTTATTATACCAAACTTGTAAATCTTTTTTAAAATCGGCATCCAGTTGACCATGTTTTGCTTTGTATTCCTTCACCATTTGAGTAGGTGTTGAAGGTCTAGGCCCCCAAGATTCTATGACCTCTTTGTTCTTATCTAAAGCTATTAATTTAGGTATTGATTTCCCTCCATTTGTCAAAAATCGACCCATTAATTCTTCGTTCTCATCTCTAAGCACAATCTTAAGATCAATGTTTTCACTTTCGTTTGCAATCTTATTAATAATAGGCAATGTTTGTGCTGCGTCTCCACACCAGCCTTCCGTTAAAACTAACCAAGTAACCGGTTCTTTTACATCTTTAGCATTAGCAATTGTTTCTTCAGAGATTTGAATCGTTTTATCCAAACGTTTCATTCTTCTGTTGTTTAACATGCTATAATTTAAAAGTGATTCTGACTGACTAGCACCTGTTGATTTTCCTTCTTCTAAAAGATCACTAACCAATTTTCTATATCTGTCGTAAGATATCCCTTTTTGCAAACTGTTTTCTATAATTTCTTTCATCAAAAATTCTCTTTTCGAGCTTTTAGACGAAAAAGAAAAAACAGCCTTACACTGTTTCTAATTGCTGATCTTTTTGTGCCTGAAGATTTTTAATAATGTCATGGGTCATAGAAGATAAATCAAATTTATGAGACCACTTCCAATCATCTCTAGCGCTAGAGTCGTTAATAGTTTGAGGCCAACTGTCGGCTATTTCTTGTCTAGAGTCTGGCTGATAAGAAATAGTGAAATTTGGAATATGCTTTTGTATTTCTGCTGCCAATTCTTTTGGTGTAAAATCTATTGCAGAAAGATTGTATGAAGTTCTAATTTTAATATCATTCGCATCTGCTTGCATAATCTGAATTGTTGCATTTACTGCATCATTCATATACATCATTGGCAAGCGAGTGTTTTCACTAAGAAAACATTCATAACTTCCATTTTCAACAGCTTTAAAAAATATATCTACAGCATAATCTGTGGTTCCGCCTCCTGGCTTTGTTTTCCAGCTAATAATTCCAGGATAACGACTACTTCTTACATCTACCCCGTACTTTTCATGATAATAACTACACCAAAACTCTCCAGAAATTTTGCTAATTCCATATACCGTAGAAGGTTCCATAATGGTTTTTTGTGGAGTCTCTTGTTTTGGAGTTGTTGGACCAAAAACAGCAATAGAACTTGGCCAATAAACTTGCTTAATATGTTTGTCTTTTGCTAAATCTAAAACAGCTAAAAGAGAAGTCATATTTAAATCCCATGCTTTTTGAGGATATTTCTCACCGGTTGCTGATAGCATTGCAGCTAAAAGATAAATTTGAGTTACTTGATACTTTTTAACAATTGCTAAAATTCCTTCTTTATCAGTTGCATCCACAATTTCAAATGGTCCCGAATTCATTAAAAAATCATCCCCTTCCCTTATATCAGATGCGATCACGTTTTCATTTCCATACATTGACCGGAGTTTTTCTGTTAATTCTCCTCCTATTTGACCACTAGCTCCTAAAATAAGTATGGTTTCATTCATTCTAAAATTGTATTTTTCTTAGTTTCAAAGGTAAATAATTTCGCTTTTGATAAAAAAGAAATCATTAGAAAACACAAAATTTAATTATCTGTAAAACGGTCCCGTTAAAACTATCTACCCAAAAGGTCATTTAGTTGTTGTGATAATTATGTATTTTAGGGCTCTTATTTAATTGTATGAAAGCATTTATTTATTTAGGTTTTGTTTTGCTTTTTCTCTCTTGTGGAAAATCAGAGAAAGTAGAAGATCAAGTTATCGAGAAATCTGAGTTTAGTACTCCAAAAAAACATTCAGAAGCTGCTGTTGTTTTAAAAAAAAATAGAAATAGCCTTGAAGACTGGAAAGAATATGAAGCTTTAAATGATTTTATACAAAAATTTCAATCCATTTCTCCTAATGGTTCTCTTAGCAATTCTAAAGAATTGAATTCTATTGTAAAAAATTTAAATGACAGTATAAAACCTGCCTTTTTAGAATCACCTGCTTTTAATGCTCGCGTAAATTTGCTGTATAATGAAACATTAAGACTATACGACATGTCTTCTATTTCTTCAATAAAAGCTGAGGAGGTGAACCTGCAAGTTGGGAAAATGTTACATGCTTTTTCGTCCCTCAATTCAAAAATAAACATCATTATTTTACAGCAAAACTTAGAGAAAGAGGTTGAGGATACAAAACTTAGAAAGTCGGTTTATATAGATAGTATTCCTAATAAAAGACCAGAGACTCTAGAAAAAGATGCTCCTAAAGATAAAAACTGACCTTATTCTTTATCAATTTCTTTTATCACTTCACTAATCAAATTTGATTCATATCCTTTTCTGTAGAGGTGTTGATAGAGTTTTTGTTTTCTCAAATAACTATTCTTCTCTTGAATTGTTTTCACTTTTGATAAGGCAATACGCTTTAGCACTTCTAAATATTCTTCTTCATCAATTTCTTTTAAGGCCGTTTTTATATTGTATTCAGAAATGTCTTTGAATTTTAGCTCTTGAATAATTCTTTTCTTTCCCCATTGTTTGATTCTAAATTTTCCTCTTGCAAAGCTTTTAGCAAAACGTTCTTCGTTTAAGAAATTGTGCTGCATAAGGTGAAGTAAAATTAACTCTCTTGCTTCAGGAATCACTCTATATTCGGTGAGTTTTTTTTCTACTTCTTGGTGACACCTATCTTGATAGACACAATAATACTCTAACTTCTTTTTAATCTCATCTACAGTAAAAACTTTCTGATTCATACTGCTAAAGTATAAAAAGGGCTGAGATAAACTACCTCAACCCTTTTTAGTTAAAAAATTATATTTTATGCCATCTTCATTCTTCGTAACCTCATCTTAAACTTAGTAATTAAGAAGAATAAAATTGGGACTACTATTAACGTTAAGAATGTTGCTATAAATAATCCGTAAATCACTGTCCAAGCTAACGGTCCCCAAAAGACAACATTATCTCCTCCAAAATAAATATGAGCGTTGAATTCACTAAACAACGTAAAGAAGTTAATGTTTAATCCTATTGCTAGTGGAATTAATCCTAGAATTGTAGTAATTGCTGTTAGCAATACGGGACGTAAACGAGCCCTACCTGCTTGTACAATACTTTCAAATAAATCTTGAGTGTTTAGATATTCATTCTCGTCTAAACCTAATGCTATCTTTTTTCTGTCAATTAGTAATTGAGCATAATCTAAGAGTACCACCCCGTTGTTTACAACGATACCAGCGAGAGAAATAATTCCCATCATGGTCATCATAATTACAAAAGAAGCTCCTGAGATTACCAATCCACCAAACACTCCTATAAAACTTAAGAAGATAGCGATCATGATAATTCCTGGTTTTGAAACTGAATTAAATTGGAAAATCAAAATAAAGAAAATCAATGCCAGTCCAGAGAAGAAAGCTCCCACTAAAAATGCCATTTGCTTGTTTTGCTCTTCGATTTGACCTGTAAAATCAATTTCAACCCCTTCAGGTTTACCTTTAAAACTCTTCATTTCGGCTTCAATTTTACGAACTACAGCACTAGCATCCGTTTCTCCTGGCGCTAAAGCAGAATAAATAGTTACAACTCGTTTAATCTTCTTGTGCTTAATAGCACTAAATCCAGAGTTGTTTTTTTGAGAAGCTACCGTAGAAACTGGAATTTCTTTTACCTTTCCTGAAGCTTGATCTCTAAAAATGATATTCTGATTAAAAATGGCACTTGTGTTGTATCTATCTTCTTTATTAAAACGAACATAGATATCATAATCTTCACCATTTTCTTTATAAACTCCTGCTTTATTTCCAAAAATAGAAGCTCTTAATTGTTGACCTACTTGACCACTACTAACACCTAATTCTCCTGCTTTCTTTCTGTCAACCAATACTTGCATTCCTGGCTTATCTCTATTTACATCAATCTTTAGTTCATCGATTCCCGAAATACTCCTGGTATTAATATAATCACGCATTCTTTGTGCAGTAATAATCAACTCAGCATAATCATCTCCTTCTATTTCAATATTAATAGGAGAACCTACTGGTGGTCCGTTTGCATCTTTTTCAACAGAAATTAACACTCCTGGGTAAATTCCAACCAACGCAGTTTGTACTTTCTGGCGTAATAGTTCACTATCTAAACCTCTTCTAAACTTATATTCTCTCATAGAGGCTGTAATCTTTCCTTTATGTGGCATTTCTGCAGCAGAACCTCCATCAGTTTGTGGGTTTCCTGCCCCTTCACCAACTTGAGAAACAATACTTTCAATCATAAAGTTATAATCTCCATCCATATAAGCATCACTATACAATACACTAGAGACCTTTTCTTCAATCAACTTTGTAATTGTATTTGTTTTTTCGATATCGGTACCTTCGGGATATTCGATGTATACAATAATCTGATTTGGTTTGTTATCTGGGAAAAATTCAACTTTAGTTCTTTGCTCTCCCAAAGACCATCCAAATGCCATAAAAGCGGCAATTAGTAATCCAAAAGTTCCTGCAACTAAAACATAAGGTCTCTTACCAGTTAATGAACTTCCTAACATCCTTTCATACCAATTCTCTAATCTTGGTAATACTTTATTTTGAAAGCTATTCGCCCAGTTTCTTAAGAACAATCTATAGACCCACAACATTATTGCTGTAAAAATCATTAAGGTTCCTAAAGCGCTATAAGCTCCACCGGTTAATAAAACAATGACCCCTATAGCAATCATGATACTCGTCATGATAATAATTCTTTTCACTGGCATATTCTTATCTTCAGTACTCATAAATTGAGACACCAAAACAGAATTAAAGAAAATCGCTACAAATAATGAAGATCCTAATACCGTAGATAAGGTGATTGGAAGTAAAATCATAAAGTCACCCATCATCCCTGGCCATAAACCTAATGGAATAAATGCAGCTACCGTTGTAGCTGTAGAAATAATAATTGGAAATGCAATCTCTCCAATTCCTCTTTTCGCAGCTTCAACTCTACCCATTCCTTCTTTGTCCATCAAACGGTAGACGTTTTCGACAACCACAATTCCATTATCCACCAACATTCCGAGACCCATAATTAGACCAAAAAGAATCATGGTATTCATTGTGTACCCGAGTAAGTTTAAAATCATCAACGACATAAACATTGACATTGGAATTGCAAATCCTACAAAGACTGCATTCTTGAATCCTAAGAAAAACATTAATACAACAACAACTAGAATAACTCCAAAAATGATATTGTTTACCAAATCATCTACCTGTCCAATAGTTTTTGAAGATTGGTCATTGGTAATTGTAATCTCTAAATCTGGAGGAAAATGATTAGCAATTGCTTTATCTACGATAACACGAATTTGTTCTGCTGCTGCAACCATGTTTTTACCAGCTCTCTTCTTTACATCCAGCATTACAACTTCAAGTCCTTTTTTGCTTTTCAAGTCATATTCTCTTGCGTAGGTTGTCTTGTCTTTGTCTTTAAAAGAAATTGTTGCAACATCTCTTAGATAAATAGGATTGTTATTTTCTGATTTTACAACAAAGTCTTCTAATTCTTTTGGAGAATCTATCTCACCAATAATTCGAATGGTTCTTCTTTGTCCACTTGTAATAAAGTTACCAGCAGACATGGTTGTGTTTCCATTACCAATAGCGGTTGTGATGTCATTAAAACTCACCTTCGCTGCCATCATTTTATAAATATCTACAGCTACTTCAACCTCTTTGTCTTGAGCACCACGAATGTCTACTTGTTTAATTTCATTAAGACCTTCAATTTCATCTTGTAAATACTCCCCAAATTCTTTTAATTTATAGACCGGATAATCTCCTGAGATATTAATGTTTAAGATCGGCATCTCTTCAGATAAGCTTAAATCGAAAACATTGGGTTCTACTTTTGCACCATTAAATGTAGGCCAATCTTCACTAGATGTTTCAGAATCTACCTCATCTTTCACCTTTTGTTTTGCTGCTGCTACAGTAATTTTTTCATCGAACTCTACAATGACCATAGAGTAATCTTCTTGAGATGTAGAAGTTACTTCCACTACATTACTTACTGTTTTTAATTTATCTTCTAATGGATCAGTAATTAGCTTCTCTATGTCTTCAGCAGTATTCCCTGGAAATAGAGTACTGATATATATTTTAGTTTCTTTTACCTCTGGAAAATTTTCTCTGGCCATGCTTAAATAAGCAGAAATCCCATAGAAAAATAATACCGCCATTATTACATAAATGGTTGTTTTATTATTAATTGCCCAAGACGATAATTTAAACTCTTTATCTACTTGTTTTTGTTGTTTTGCCATAACTTAAGAGTTTACTTGTTAATAATTTTCACTGCTTGTCCATTATTAACGCTACGAGCTCCTTCTTTAATAATTTCTGTTCCAGCAGGCAAATTTGACAACACCTCAATAACATCTCCCTGTGTTTTTCCGGTTCTAATTACAAGCCTTTCTGCAATTGCTTCTTTGTTTGCCGTCTTATTCTTAACAACATAAACAAATTGCTCTCCGTTTGCATTTTCTGAAATAATACTTTGTGGAATCAAAATTGCTTTTTGGTTTGTATAATCATTAATTTGAAGTTTTGCCGTTAAGTTTGGTTTGATATTTCCACTTTTATTAGCAACTGCTACTTCAACTTTAAAAGATCTATTATTTGGGTTGATAAAATTACCAACTTGTCTAATTTTACTATCTAATGTTTCTCCTAACACTGGAAACTCAACTTTTACTTTTTTGTTTTTGGTAATACTAGCAATATATCTTTCTGGAACTTCAGTTTCTATGTACATATTACTAAGGTTAACAATTCTAAAAATTTCAGAACCTTGACCTGGGCCTACTACAGTACCTTCTTCTTTAATCACATCATCGATAACTCCAGAGAACGGTGCAATGATATTAAACTTTCCTAGTTGTTTTTTTGCTTGAGAAACCTGATTGTCTAATGATTCATAGTTCGCTTTTGCTTGTAAAAATTCTATTTCAGAACCAATCTTTTGATCCCATAATCTTTTCTGACGATCATACGTAGTTTTAGCGAATTGTGCATTTGTTTCTAATTGCGCTAATTGTTGCTTCTTTCCTGCATCATCAACTCTTGCCAAAATTTGTCCTTTAGATACTTTCTCACCTTCTTTTACAAATACCTCTTCTAACAAACCGCCAATCTCAGGGTATATTAATACATTTTGTTTTGTCTTAACGTTTCCTTGCAATTCTAAGTAGTGATTAAAAACTTCTTCTTTTGCTAAGAAAGTAGTTATTAATGGTACTTTTTTATTAGTATCTAATTCAGAAATTCTTTTGTTGAGTTGCTCTATTTGATTTGAAAGTTCTTGTTGTTTTCCGTCAAGCTCTTTCTTTTTGTCTACAACAACTTTTATATCTTCTGATTTCAAAATATCTTCTAAAGAAGTTGTTTCTTTTTTTCCACATGAAGCAAGGACTAGTGTTACGATAAGTATTGAATAAATCTTTCTCATTGTATGATTATTTTAACGGGATGTTTAATGCGTTTTCTAATGATGCTTTTTTAGCAATCACTTCTAACATCGATTGAATAAATGTTTGTTGTTGAGTGTATAATTGATTTTGAGCTTGCGTTAAATCGAAGCTAGATGATAATCCTTCAAAGAACTTAATACGTTGTTTCTTTTCAATTCTTTCAGCCAAGGATAAATTCTTTTTTGCTGTTTGATAATCTTCAATACTCAATTGATAATCACTTCTCGCTCTTTTAACTTGTAAGCTTAGTTTCTCTTCTGTTTCTTTTAAACGGATGTCTGCAATCTCTAAGTTAATTTTTGCTCTCTGAGTTTTCGCCCTTCTTTTAAAACTACTGAATAATGGTACTTTAAGACTAACGCCCATCAAAGAGTAATTGAACCACTCTTGATTACTGTTAAAAAACGAAAAATTATCTGAATTTGCTTGACTACCATAATTCACAAAAGCGTTTAATGTTGGAAGCGCTTTCGTTTGCTCTAAACGCATCAATAAGCGTTTAGCTTCTCTATCGTTTTCAGCAATTTTATAATCTATATGACTATCTAGGTTGAAAGACTCTGACATCAATTCAAAATTGATATTTGTTTGAGTTAATGAATCTAAAGAATCGGTGAGGATAAGTTCAGTATCGATATCATTTCCTAAAGTAACATTCAGCATTTGATATGCTATTACTTTCAAACGATTTACACTGTTTAGTTGGCTTTTTACATTTCCAAATGTAATTTCTAACTGCTCAACATCTTCCTCTTCATTTAAACCATTTTCATAGATTTTTCTAGCGTCATTCAAGTTCTTTTCTAAGATTCTCTTATTGTTTTCTAAAATTTTAATACTTCTCTCTGAAACCAATACGTTTCCATAAGCATTGATAACAGCTTCTCGAGTTAGTAATTCCGTTTTTTCTTTTGCTTGTTGAGAAATCTTTAAGAATGTTCTAGCTGATTGCAACCCTACCAAATAGGAACCATCAAAGATTAACTGTCTTAATGTTACAGCAGCATTAATATTCTGCCTAGTTCCAAAAGTAAGCTCCTCATTAATACCATCTCCATTGGTGTCAAAAATTGTTACCTGCTGTTTTAACCAGTTTTGATAGTCTACTGTCCCTTCAATTTGTGGTAAACCTATGGTTGTTGTTTCCCATTTCTGCTGCTTGGCAGACTCGATGTCTTTCTGAGCTACCTTATTATCATAGCTGTTCTTCACTGCAAAATCTATTGCCTGCTGAAGAGATAGAGTCATTCTTGTCGACTCTTGAGCCTCTAGAGACACTGCAAAAAAGAGCATAGCGATAAGTCCTAAATACTTTTTCATTGATTAATTATATAATTGGTTTTCTAATTCTTGTATTCCTTTTTCTGTACAAATTCCTCTTAGATGATACTCCAAATAGTAATTCATTAATGTATTCATAGAATAGTCTTGAAGCGGAAAAATATCTTTATCCTTTATACCAACCATTCCTTGAAAATATATTCTTGCAATAAAATCAACATCCAAGTTTTCTCTAAATATTTTTTTATCAAGTCCGCGCTGTAAATTTTCTTTAATACAATCTTGCATTACTTCAAATTGTTTTTGCTTTAGCGTAGCATATATTTTTGGATAGTATTTTTGAAGTTGATATTGTGGAGAAGATTTTTCATCTTTCAAATGCTGCATTACAAATTTTTTGATCTCAAACAACTCTGTAATTGGATTCTCCTGTTGCTCGTGAATCATATCTATACCACAGCTAATAATATCAAATAAATAGTTAGTTACAGCTTCTACTAATTCTGTTTTATTACTAAAATGAGCATAAATTGTCTTTTTAGAAACTCCAGAAATCTTAGCAATATCATCCATGGTAACACTCTTAAAACCTAAGCTTAAGAACATTTCAGATGCACTATGTAGTATTTTTTCTTTCATATTTGAGCGGCAAATTTACAACAGGAAACTTTAGAAACCAAAATAGTTTCCAAAGTTTTAATGATTTTTTAACATTCTTAACACAAACACAAACTCGGATACCTTATTTTAGCGAAAAATTTACATTCTCTTGGATTTATCATTGTATCAAAAGGAATTTCTAGAATATTTAGAGGAAAAAAAATGGGTTAGAGAACCCAAAAACTTATATGAACCTATAGATTATATTCTTCAGCTTTCAGGAAAACGGATTCGGCCAATTTTAACCTTAATGGCTGCAGATATCTTCTCTGGAGAATATCAAAAAGCATTTCCGGCAGCATTAGCTGTTGAAGTTTTTCACAACTTCACACTTGTTCATGATGATATTATGGATGATGCTCCTTTAAGAAGAGGAATGCAAACAGTTCATGAGAAATGGAATTTAAATACTGGAATACTCTCTGGTGATGCCATGTTAATTCTTGCTTACCAATATTTTGAGAATTACGAACCCAACACCTTTCTTAGGCTTGCAAAACTTTTTAGCAAAACCGCCTTAGAAGTTTGTGATGGTCAGCAGTTAGATATTGATTTTGAAACAAGAAACGATGTTACCATTGAAGAATACATTAATATGATTCGACTAAAAACATCTGTACTTGTAGCTGCTGCTCTTAAAATGGGAGCAATAGTATCCGAAGCAAAAGAGAAAGAGGCAGATCTCTTATATGAATATGGTTTAAATCTTGGACTTGCTTTTCAATTACAAGATGATTACTTAGATACGTTTGGAAATCCAGAAACATTTGGAAAACAAGTAGGAGGTGATATCATTGAAAACAAAAAGACTTTTCTTTACTTAAAGGCTCTAGAACTGGCTAATAAAGAAGATAAGGAAAAATTGTTGTTTTTTTACAAGCAGAAATTTGAAGAAAATTCTATAAAAATTGATGAAGTGAAAAGAATCTTTGAGAAATATGATATTCCATCTATAATTCAGGATTTAATACAAAAATATACCACGGCTTCATTTTCTTCGCTAGAAGACATAAATATTAGTTCAGAAAACAAACAAGACCTAAAGAACTTCGGCTCCTATTTAATGGCTAGAAACAAATAATTAATTTTAGATTATCCTATCTAAAATTCTAAAAAAGTTATTACATTTGCCAACTATTAGTTTGGACCCATAGCTCAGTTGGTTAGAGCATCTGACTCATAATCAGAGGG
>TARA_R110002073_G_scaffold2938_5_pt1 | contig 138414 bp, 137 predicted proteins | sample TARA_R110002073 | Tara Oceans TARA_R110002073 (sample SAMEA4397174) | marine metagenome | biome: Polar Biome; feature: [DCM] deep chlorophyll maximum layer (ENVO:01000326); material: water (ENVO:00002006), including particulate matter (ENVO:01000060) such as... | depth 40 m
TTTTTCTAGCTTCTTCAACTTGCGTGACAAAGAATCAATCTTCTTGTTCAGGGCTGTTAGGTCGTCGTTGCTAGCAAGGCCAAGAACAGTCACAGCGCGGGTAGCGAGTTCTTTAACGGAAGCCGTTGCAGACTCGGTTGCTGTTTTTGCTGTTGCTGCAAAGCCTTCAGCGCGGGCCTTCTCGCTTACTTTGTTGAACTCTTCGCGCAGGCTCTGACGGTTAGCTTCTACTTTTTCAGCGAATGTTTTCGCTGATGCTTGTAGCTTTTCTACCGCTGATTTTAGCTCTGCACGAGCAGATTCAACGCGAGCGTTTACAGTGCTGATAACTTCATCTTTCTTCGATACTGACATGGGTTCGTCTCCTTAGGGATGGCGCCGCTGCGCACAAAATGGTTGCCCGTCCATGGCTTTCGCGGTGCTTCTAAACATCTGGCCAAGACGTGCCGCGAATTGTATAGAGGGCGGCAGGTGATGATTTCAGTGCTGTCTGACAAAGATACATTTTACAATGCATTTCAGCCGTTTTGCGTACTGGTTTTATATGACATACCGGCGTTGGCCGGTATGTCGCTGGATTTAAGTGGTATAGGCGCTAGAATCGCGCCCTAATGAATGGAGTGTAATGTCCGCATGGCGTTGTAAAGATGCTCGGCGGGCGGGAGTGGTATATGGCAACGGTAATGGCGCAGGCGATTGAGTCCAAAGTCCGGGCAGGGCTGTCAGTCGCGCATTTTGAGTTAGATAATGAGAGCCATATGCACAATGTGCCGGCAGGATCTGAGTCGCATTTCCGTCTTGTCGTGGTGTCCGACGATTTTGACGGCTTGCTGTTGGTGCGTCGCCATCAGCGTATTTACGCGTTACTAAGCGATGAGCTTGCTGGTGAAGTGCATGCCTTGGCGATGCATACGTTTACGCCGGAGGAGTGGGCTAAAAGGGGCAAAGATGCTGAAGCGTCGCCGGCCTGTCGTGGCGGAAGTGGTCAGTAGTTTGTCGACGCATAGAGTGTGTGGCATGTGGATTAGTAAAAGTGCTGTTAGAGCCCAATAGCAAACGAGTTAGCAGGTAAAGGAAAGATGGATAAGATTGTTGTTGCGGCCTTGTACAGATTCGTTCGCCTTAATGGTCATGAGGCGTTGCGTGAGCCGTTGTTGGAGAAAATGTTGGCGCTGGATGTGCGAGGGACCTTGTTGCTCGCTAATGAAGGTATTAATGGCACTGTGTCGGGTACCCGTGAAAATGTTGATGCGCTGCTTGGCTGGTTGGCTGAAGATGCGCGTTTTGATGGCCTTGAGCATAAAGAGTCGTTAGCGCCTAAGCATCCGTTTTTGCGGACAAAAGTTAAGCTGAAAAAAGAAATCGTGACAATGGGGGTTGAGGGTATTGATCCGGCTAATTCGGCAGGAACGTATCTGACGCCTGAGCAATGGAATGACATGATTGCGGATCCTGAAACGTTGTTGATCGATACGCGTAATGATTATGAGTATGAGGTAGGCACGTTTGACGGTGCGGTTAATCCAAATACAACATCATTTCGAGAGTTCCCCGATTACGTCCGCGAAAATTTAGATCCTGAAAAGCATAAGCGTGTGGCGATGTTTTGCACTGGCGGTATTCGCTGCGAAAAATCCACGGCATTATTAAAGCAAGAAGGGTTTGATGAGGTTTATCACCTTAAAGGCGGTATTTTAAAGTATTTAGAAGAAATGCCGAAGGAAGACTCCCGTTGGCAGGGCGAGTGCTTTGTCTTCGATGAGCGAGTTACCGTGGATCATGACCTGCAGCCTGGCAGTTATGAGCAGTGCCACGCGTGTCGTCGGCCGATCACGCAGGACGATAAACTGTCTGAGAAATTTATGGCAGGGGTGTCCTGTCCGCGTTGCTTTGATGAGTCGAGTGAGACGCAAAAGAAGCGTTTTGCGGAGCGGCAAAAACAGATTGATTTGGCCAAATCGCGTGGTGAGCAGCACCGCGGCATGAGTGCTCGCGTACCCAAGCCGGCTAAGTAACGACTGTCGGTTTTCGTGGAGTTCTCGGCGCAGTAGTGATCGAGTGATTTGTAAGTGTTTGGGCGCCGGTAGCGATGCGCAGGTCTTGCTCGGTTTGCTGTTGCCAGTTTGGCGCCATGGAAAACTGAATGCGCGCGCGCGTGATGGTGCTCGTTCCCGAGTACAAAAACATGATCAGCCCAATCGCTTGAAGTGACAGAATCACTTCGGGTTGCCAAAGTGCGCTAAAGCCTTGATGTGCGACAGCAGTAATGTTTTGTTCTGGCGGTATTAGCCAGTGCAATGCGCTAACAATATAAATTGATGCCAAAATCGTCATGATTTGGTATATCGAAATGCGTTTTCCGTTAGTCCCGCCAATTTCTTTTTTAAGCTCTTCACTAATATTCTCGATAAGATTTCCGCCACGATAGTCAGCACGTAATGTTTCTGAGCTAAGTCGCCATGCTTGACTGCCAATTAAGCTCAATAGTAGTGCTTCGCTAAAATGATTGTGAAAAAACAATCCGATTGAGATGAGCGCCAACAGGGTGAAGACGACGCATGTGGCGGATTGAACCGGAATGACATCGACGTTTTCCATTTTTCCCGCGAAACAAATTTTTTTCGTTTTGCCGCTATATCGGTGCGGCGTGTGCGCGCACGCGTGCTGAATCCAGCGCGGAGCTAGTGAGAGGGGTTTTCCGTAACAACATCCAAAGCTTAGGCAGCCCAGTCGGCCGATGCCTTCTCCTGCAACATAGGCAATTGAAATGGCGGCAAGAATGGCTACTGTGGGTAGGGCGAGGCCATAGATTTCTTTGCTGATGTAGTCAGCAGCAAGCAATAGAAATGGCGCGAGGATAATGCCTGTGAAGCTGGCGCCGCCTACGGTAAAACCGTGCGGATTATTCTCAACAAAGCGTGCGATGAGTTTTGCCGCTGGTAGGCAGGCGGCGAGCACGGCCAGAATCAGTAATAGCGCAATGCCCGTGGCGACATTGACGGCGCCGGTTAGCGTGATAAATATCGCGCAGCTTATAACGCCCGCTAGCGCGGTGAAAAAACCATAGAGGGTTAGGTTGATCCCGCGCCAATCATTTTTGGAGATCTTGCTGGTCGGAATAGTGGCTAGAAACTGCCAGCGTTCGCGCGGCAGTATGCGAAATAGCCACTGATATAGACCCATAAGGGTGACAGCGGTCACCATAAGGCTGAGGTCGAATGCTGTCATGATGACTCTCCCGGTAGCGTAGTGTCGGCAACGCTATCGGGAGAACTTGTCTGAACGATGACAGCTATTTTTCGCTTTTATGTCAGGTCAGATTGTTGTGTTTGGTTTTACGCTGGCTATCGGTGGCAGTGCTTGCCGTAATGCAGCGAGAGCACTGGTCGGGAGGTTGTTTTTCTGGCCGTAGTCGATCCAACCATCAAGCATTTGCCGTGTTTGTTCGCCAACTTTGGCGAAGTGGTAGTGCAGGTAGGTTTGCAGTGGAAAGGGCGAAAGTACGGGGGCGGCGAATATGGCGAGTTTGAATAGCCAGCGCCTGCCTGGTAGTGAATGTGTTTTGTGCGCAGCAGGCGACGAGGGGTCGAGAAAGTGGCTGCCAATGCGGGCAGCTTCATTGGCAGCCTCGCATGCGGTGGCGAGCAAGGCGCTTTTTCGCAGCGTCGCGAGTGACCAGTCGCAGCATTCTAGTGCGGCGATTAGAGGTTGCAGCTGAGCGGTCATGAGTGCTTCGTGGGCGCTCAGTTTATCCATGTTGATCGCTGGCAGCCCGCCTTGGCGTAACCATTGGGCCGCCTGCTTCCCGGCGTCGCTATTTTCCAGCACGGCTGAGCGGGGTGGGGTGAGGTAGGCAATTCCAGCGCTGGGTGATAGCTCGCCAGGTAGAGGTGTTTGAAAGCTGGCTAGGCCAATCAGGGCGCGGCTAACGGGACCCTTGTGCATCGCTGCTAGGCGTTGTTGATCACGAAAGTCTGGTGACCAGAGGATAATAGGAGTCTTGGGGTCGACTTTGGCGAGCTGGCTGCTTAGCCAGTCGGTGTGGATGGCGTTCGAAGGAAGGCAGATCCACACTTGGTCCCAGCCTGTGTGGGCTTGATCTATAACGCGCAGGTTTTGTTGGTCGGTACGGATGCGCTTGCTTAGTGCTCCCAGCATTGAATAGTGGTGCAAGGTACGAGGCATGCGGCTATTAATGCTGGCTCGATCGCGAACTAAGAAGGCGGTGTGGCATCCGGCCTGAGCAAGGTAAGCGCCGTAGATTGCGCCAACGGCGCCGCTGCCAATGATGAGAATCCGTGGTGTGCTCATTTTTGGCTCAGGTAGCTGCGGGTGGCATCAAGCAGGATATCGGTCACGGTTCTATCTTCCATGAGAGCCTGCATTTTCAGTCTTTTGTGCAAGTCGGTGGGGATGTCGGCGGTGAGGCGACGGTGCCCTTCGCGTGGGCCGTTGCTCGCGCGCTTGGCGACGGCGGCAGGTGCCACTCCTTCAGAGCGTCGGCGAATTGTGGGTTTCGCGCGACTGCCGGTTGCGACGAAGTCCATTTGTTCCATGGTGTAACCCTCAGCTAATCGTCTTCTATATCGGCCAGTATAAGCAGGCGGGCAGATATGTATATATCCACTTAATGATCTATTTATATAAATGTATATCGATATTATTAAGTATGGTTATAAGTATTTCATTAGATGTATGTTTGTATATGTTTTGCTGCTTTATTCATACGGCTGCTAATTTGTTCCCTCAGGTGTCGATTTTTGGCTTTACAGCTAGACAAGAAAAAGCCTGAACTATAGATTTTAACCTGCTGAAAAATAATCAATTTATGGGGTCAGGGATGAGTCAGTTTGATACGGTTGTGATAGGAAGTGGTTTCGGTGGTGCCGTGACAGCCTGCCGCCTTCAAGAGAAGGGTTCGCGCGTGCTGGTATTGGAGCGCGGCCGCCGTTGGGATGTTGCGGACTATCCGAGTGTTAGCCAGAAAAACTGGCTTTGGGATGATGATGAGCCAGAGAAACAGAACGGCTGGGCTGATCTGCGTCTGTTTGGTGATATGAGCATTATTCAGGGCGCGGGCGTCGGGGGCGGATCGCTGATTTATGCCAACGTCAGCATTGAGGCTAAACCGGATGTGTTTGAGCAGGGCTGGCCTGATGCGATTCGCTACGAAACCTTGGCGCCGCATTATGCTACGGCTGGCGAGATGCTTGGAGTGCAAACGATACCGGATAATCAGTGGACGGATAGAACGCACTTGATGAAGGATGCGGCGGATAAGATCGGCGCCGGGGATCGCTTTATGGTGGTGCCTCAGGCCATCACCTTTGACCCTGACTTTTCCTACGATAGAGCGTTGCCGATGGATCGGCGACATAGCAAGACCTTCACCAATGCCCATGGCAAGACGCAGGGCACCTGCATTCATTGTGGCAATTGCGATATAGGTTGCCCTGTTCAGGCTAAAAATACCCTTGATTTGAATTACCTTGCCCGTGCTGAGCAGTTGGGTGCTGAGATTCGGCCGTTACATCAGGTGCGCTGGATTAAGCCGGTAGAGGGTGGCTATCAGTTGTGCGTTGCCAACCTTGCCGCCGGTGGTCGAGAAGAAGTGATGACCGTTGCGCGGGTGGTGGTTTCCGCGGGAAGCGTCGGTTCCACTGAGCTGTTGCTGCGCTGCCGCGACCAATACAAGACCTTGCCGAAGCTTTCTCGCGCTCTGGGGAAGGGGTGGACTTCCAATGGCGATTTCCTGACGCCGGCGATTTACCGCGACAGAGAGATATCGCCTACCCAGGGGCCGACGATTTCCGCAGCGATAGACTTTCTAGATGGCAGTGAGGGTGGTGCCAAGTTCTTTGTTGAGGACGGCGGCTATCCCGATGTAATCGGTAACATGCTGGATAAGCTGGGCCGCTATCCGAAGTTGCTCAATAACCGTCTTGGCCAAGCGTTGGTGAAGTACGCCAGCGATACTGATCCGACCAGCAGTTTAATGCCCTGGTTTGGTCAGGCTAAGGATGATGCGGGTGGGCGCTTCTATTTAGGCCGCCGTTGGCTGATGCCATGGAAAAAAGATCGTCTAAAGCTGGATTGGGATTACCGTAAAGCGGAAAAAGCAGTGCAAGGCTTGGCGGATATGCATTTGCGCCTAACCAAGGCGACCGGAGGAGAAGCGTCAACGCCGCCGACGTGGAGCTGGTTTCGTAACTTGGTGACGCCGCATCCTTTGGGTGGCTGCAATATGGCGGATACGCCAGAGCAAGGCGTTGTTGATCAGCGTGGCGAGGTGTTTGGTTATCCTAATTTGTTCGTTATTGATGGTGCGATGGTGCCCACGGCGCTCGGTTTGAATCCCTCACGTACCATCGCGGCGTTAGCGGAGCATGCGTGTGCGCAGATTGATTAATCTGACTCAGGTTGGTTCTTTGTCCGCCGCACAGGCCTCGCTGCAGAATAGGCACAATGTCCCTATGGGTGTAAATTGGGTTGACGATACTGGGATAAGAGCCGAAATAATAAACGGGATAAGAGTAGGTGCGCATTTATGAGTGATACACGCTACAACTTGGTTTTTTCTGGGCAGGTGGTTGGCGGTGCGGACCCTGCTACTGTTAAGCAGAATCTAGCTAAGCTGTTTAAGATTGATGCGGCGCGTGTTGAGGTCTTGTTTAGCGGTAAACCAGCGGTACTTAAAAAAGACGCCGATCAAGCTGCAGCGATGAAGTTTCGTGCAGCGCTGCGTCAGGCAGGCGCCCAGTGTCAGATGGTGGCGATTGGTGATGACGGAGCGGCTGCGCCAGCGCCAGCGTCTACTAAGGCTTCATTTGCGCAGCCCGCTGAAGAGCAGTCCTCAGCGCCGGCTGCGCAACCGGTCGTCACGAAACCTGCTGCGTCGACGGACATGGAGATGGTTGGCACGATTCGTACTGGCGGAGCCGGTTTTTCCGGCGAGTTTGATGTGGCGCCGGTCGGCGCGGATATTGGTGACGAAAAGGATGAGCCCGCCCCGTTTGTTCCGGATGTAAGCGACATGTCGTTAGCGCCAGTCGGTTCAGATATGGAAGAGCTGAAAAAAGAGCAAGTCATCAAAGTGCCTGACATTAGCCACCTTTCTATCGCGCCTGAAGGCAGTGGCGACAACACAGATAAAGAGCGCTAGTACGCTAGCGTGAAAGGGAGATCATCTTTGCAGGGCACTCAATCACTAGGCGATGAATAAATCCGGTACGCTGATCAATTAGATGGGCCTCTATGTTGCGATCGGTTATGGACCAGCCGCTCACCAGTAACGTTTCACTGTCGGGCAGTATGCTGAGCTTTTCGGTTAGGGCTGCTTCATTTGCAGGGCAGGTGCCGCCGGCAAGGGTGCGCCTCTGGACCAATTCAAATGCAGATATCTTTAGTGCGGTGCGCGTGTTCATTTTATTTCGCTGTGCTTCTAGGGTATGCCGTAATGTAGGTAGCTGACTTTTAAGGTCGTTGCTCAGCCTGTTATTACTTTCAAGTGGCGTTAATCTAGCGTCGGCGATATAGAGCTGGTCTTCGTCGATAGACTGCTTTATCTGTGCGATAGCCAAGTCTTCGTTAAGAAAGCCTTCGAGCCTAGAGCGATAGGCAACGTATTCCGGTAGCTTTTCTTTTACCAATAGGCGGGCGCCAATTAAATCATTTTGCTCCAGTAGTTCGCGTGCTTGCGTCAGCACGGGCAGGGCTGTGTTTGAGGAAAGTGCTTGTCGCGTGAGGATGCAGCCATCGGCTGTTGCAACCTCGATGCGCCAGTTGCCGCTACGCCGTTTGCCGAGTCCTTTCCGTGACCAGGTTCTCCATCGATCTGCACCAATCGGCAGTGTGACTTCAGAGACGAGTTCGTCCTGGTAATACCATCGATGCAGCAATACTTGTCCATTGCCGTGAAGCACGTCGTTAAAAAAGAATACGGCGTCGTGATCCGTCGGTATGCTGATGGGCGCCGCACCGATGGGCGTTCTGTCTGCGACAGCCATCGCAAAGCGCGCCTGTGACAGGATGATGCCGTGACAGCTGTTAATGTCGGTGGCTTCTGAGCGAATGGTAAGCAAGCAGAAAAGGCAGGCAATAAAGCGAAGTGCGGTGAGTCGGGGTGTCGGCGTTTTTGGCATCAGGGTTTGGCTATGTCGTCAGTAAAAATCCTATGATAGTTTTCTGACAGGTCAGCGCAATGGGCAAAGGGAGAGTTTATGTTTCGCAGTGAAGAGCCTCAGGGTGATCAGCAAGGCCAAGGGTCGAGCGTTGGTGCGCCTGCGTTGTTGGTCGCGGCAGCGCTGATAGTCGTGTTGGCCGGGATGAAGGCCGCGTCTGATTTACTAGAGCCTTTTTTGTTGGCGACGTTTATTAGCATTGTTTGTGCGCCAGTGGTGTCATGGCTTACCCGTAAGGGGTGGCCGGAGTGGTTGGCAGTTAGTGTCGTGATGCTCGGCTTGGTCATTATTATGACTGGCGGTGTCGCCTTTGTGGGGGCATCGATCAATGGATTTTTGAAGCAGTTGCCGGTTTATCAGCTCGCTTTAAATGAGCGGGTTGGCGGGTTGCTGGATGGGCTCAGTGGCCTAGGCGTTGAAATCGATATTGCCTCGCTTAAGCAAAAATTTGACGCAGGCATGGTGATGGGGCTGGCCGGAAAAGTGGTCGGTGGTTTCGGTGCTGTGCTCGGTGACTCGTTGCTTATTTTGCTGACCGTGGCGTTTATATTGCTTGAGGCGGCGCGTTTGCCGAACAAGTTGCAAGTTGCTTTCAAGCAGAGAGCGAATCAAGGGCAGGAGGTTTTTGCTCGGTTCGCCGAAGGCGTAAAAGATTACTTGGCGCTTAAGTCTCTATTGAGTTTTGGTACCGGAGTATTGGTGACGTTGCTGATGTGGGCCTTGGATGTCGATTATCCTTTGCTCTGGGGCGTGTTGGCTTTTTTGTTTAATTATATTCCGAATATTGGTTCATTTTTGGCGGCTATACCGGCATGCCTGTTGGCTTTTGTGTTGCACGGTACGGGTACCGCGTTATGTGCAGTAGCGGGGTATGCGGTCATTAATATGATCTTTGGTAATGTGCTTGAACCAAAGTTAATGGGACGCAGTCTGGGCTTGTCATCATTAGTAGTGTTTGTTTCTTTGGTTTTTTGGGGTTGGCTGCTAGGGCCTGTAGGGATGGTGCTGTCGGTGCCGTTAACGATGATTTTGCGTATCGCGTTAGACGTGCGAGACGAAACCCGTTGGTTGGCTGTATTGCTTGGCCCGGAGGTGGATAAGCAAATAATAAAAAGCGCAGCTGAGTCGCCCTAGATTAGGAGCGAGCACGCGAATTGCGCGCCGATAAGTTTCGATGCTTGCGTTATTTTTTGTGGAGAGGTGCGTCAGTAGGGATTGCCCAAAAGCCTAATGTGCTTGCGTCGAGCGCGCATTAGGCTTTTGGCTTTTAGTCCGACGGGCTTAATTCCCTAGTTGTTTTATTTATTCTTGGTCGTCGTCGCCATCATCATCGCCGCCTTGGGCTGCGACGCTAAGTTCTGGCGCGTGATAGAGCAGGAACAATTCTTCGAGTAAATCCGGTATGCCGGCGGCCATTTGTTTAACCAGATCGGTGTCTTGCCAGAGCGTGTCCATTTCGGGGTCTTCATCGAGGCCGGAAATAAGCAAGAAAGGCAGTAGCAGCTTGAACACCAGCTCGCCTTGTTCATCATGCCATGCGGCTTCATTTAAGCTAACACCGGTTACAAAGCCAGCGCACCAGCTGGTGAGGTCGTCGCCGTCATTTTCTTCGTATGGGTCAAGGCGGCAAGGCGGCTGAATGGCTTCGCCAATGCCGAGTTGCGCGTGTAATCGGTCACGCAATGCAGAGAGGGCATCGGCAATGCTGCTGGGAACGGTTTGCTCTTCTTGGATAACAGCTTGCCAGCCGTCTTCTGCCAGAGGTCCGCAGGCGAGGGCGCAGAGCAAGCCATGTGTTTCGACCCAGCTGAGAGCGTCTTCGCCATTGTGCTTGAGGTAGTCGATAACGTGTTGGCGCAGGTCTGGGTTGTCTGGCTGTGTCATAAGGCTCTCCGCTGAGTGTCGCGCATCATAGCGGGGTGAGCGGGATCAGGCTACCGCTAGGCGATTGCGACCAAGATCTTTGGCGCGATACAGGGCGTTGTCTGCGCGAAGCGTTATGGTTTCAGGTCTGTCGCTCGGTGCCCATGCCGCCAATCCGATAGACATTGTTGTGGATAGATCAGGACTGATGTCGCGGCTACAGGCGAGCGCAAATTCGATGCGTAGCCGCTCTAGTACCGTTTTGATGTCTGCGGTACTGCCCTCAGTAAACAGAATAATAAATTCTTCGCCGCCATAGCGGGCAACCACATCAGAGCGACGCAGCTCGCGCTTAGCGATGTCGGAGAACTTGCGTAAGACTAGGTCCCCGACTTGGTGGCCATGCTTATCGTTGACCAGCTTAAAGTGATCTAGGTCAATGAGGGCGACGTGTAGCGGCAGGTTGCCGCGTTCGCTGCGAGCCAGTGCTTCGTCTAGGCGTTCGAGAAAGTGGCGGCGGTTAAACAAACCTGTTAGCTCATCTCGAACGGCGATCTCGGCGAGCTGTGCCATCGCTTCATGGAGCTGTATGTGGCTTTCTTTGAGGCGCTGATGATTGTCGCGTAGCGACTCGCGTTGCTCGCGAATGCGGTGCTGAAGGTTGTAGATATGGCCGCCGACGTACACAAACCACGCAAGCCCGAGCGCTAATATGGCCCATTGCCCAAGTGAGATTGCGAATATTTGATTGTGCGGTTCTGCGTGCCATTCCCAGAAAGTGAGAATGGTGTATGACGTTAAAATAAACAGCGACATCAGCACCATTTTGCTACGACTGAGTGCGAATACGCCGAAGGTCATAATCATAAAATAAATAGCGGTCATCGATCCGCGAATCTCACTGCTGTAATGCAATATTGCTGTGACAGCAATAACGCCGAACGTCATTTGCACGGCGGTAAGGCTTGGGTCTTTTAGGGAGGTCGATGCGCCAGAACGGATGGCGATATAGATAACAATATTGACGCACATGAGTGCAATAAAGATGCCCCAGTGAGGCGTGTCGACATCAAATAAGCCTAGTTCTACCCCGCCATAAATGCCGGCCCACGCGAGCGCATAAGAATAGATCGCCATGACTTGGCGACGAAGTCTTAACGCGGTGGCCTTATCGGTTTTCTTCAGGAGCCTTGGCATTATTTTGCGATACCGTTTGGGGCTTAGTTATTGTTATCAAGCCTTCATATGACTTTGCAATAAGTCAATGGTTCAGAGGTGGCCGGAGTATACGTTAATTTGAGCGATTGCGACCTGTTCCGCCTTGGTCGTGGTGTGCAAAGATCACGTCAAACGAGCGTTTGATAGGTTTGACCTAATGGAGGCAAAAATGTCGACAGATTTACCCTTTGACTTAACGCTGACAGACGAGCAGGCAATGACGCGCGACAGTGTGCAGCGCTTTGTGGCGCGTCATATTGCGCCTGTGGCTCGCTCTGCGGACGATCAGGCGGAGGCGCCGGCAGATTTCTTCTCTCTCAGTGCTGAGCTTGGCTTGGCACTTATGCCTGTGCCGGAGGGGCTTGGCGGTGCGGGGCAGCCGCGGGATCCCATGTCGGGTGTTCTGACAGCTGAAGATCTTGGGCGGGGAGATATCTCACTTGCAATAGGGGCAATGTCTCCGGTGTCTGTAGTCAATTCGCTACTCGATTTTGGCAGCGATGAACAACAGGCGCTTTTCTTGCCTCGACTCGTTACAGGTGATTTTGTTGCTGCGGGCGTGGCGTTAATGGAAGGGCAGGCGTTGTTTGATCCGGCTCGGTTGCGTTGTAAGGCGGCGCGCGCTGGCGAGGGTTATTGCTTGTCTGGCGAAAAGCGCATGGTGCCGTTTGGCGTGACGGCAGAGTTGTTGCTGGTGATTGCAGATCTCGAGGGAGAGGGTCCCGCTGCCTTTGTGGTTGAACGGGGTGCAGCGGGCATGAGTGCACAGTGCCAATCTTATATGGGCCTACGGTCCTTGGAGTTGGCGACAGTGAGCTTCAATAACGTTGAGGTTGAGGCGATCAATCGGCTGGAAAATTTTGATCTTGAGCGTCTGCTGGATTTGTCTCGTCTTGGCATGGCGGCGCTAGCGGTTGGCTGCTGCCAAGCAGTGCTCGATTACAGCATTCCTTTTGTGAAAGAACGACAAGCGTTTGGTGAGCCGATTGCGCGACGCCAGTCGGTGGCGTTTATGGTGGCGAATATCGGTATTGAGTTAGAAGGCATGCGTTTGTTGGTGTGGAAGGCGGCGAGCTTGGCGAGCCAAGGGAAGCCTTTTCATCGTGAAGCCTACCTGGCGCGAGTTTTGTGCGCGGAGAAAGCGATGGAGATCGGCACCAATGGCGTTCAGTTGTTCGGCGGCGCTGGCTTTATTCGCGATTACCCGTTGGAGATGTGGTACCGAAATCTACGTGCTATCGGTGTGTTCGAAGGTGGTGTGGTTGTTTAGCTTTCAGTGTTACTTGCCGTTTTTATGCACTCAGTATGTGTTGCGAGAAGCCGGACGAACAGGAGCGTTTTAAATGATTAATCTTGAGTTGCCACAAAAGTTGTTAAGCGTAAAACAAATGACGCACCAGCTAGCCGCTGGCGTATTTCGGCCTATTTCGCGCAAGTATGATGATATTGAGCATGGCGATACGCCGCAGGAGCTTAAGCCAGTGGCGCAAATGATGGGCGCTATGCGTGCTGCTGCGGTAAATGGTGGCGGCAAGGGTAAGGAAGCTCTTATCGATAGTGTCGTTACGGTAAAAAATGGCAGCAATATGATTGGCGTGATTGCCGTTGAGGAAATGTGTTGGGGTGATACAGGGTTAATGCTGTCGATCCCTGGTAGCGGCCTGGGTAATGCGGCGATTATGGCTGTCGGTACCGCGGAGCAAAAAGAGACCTTTGGCAAAATGTACTGTGCTATGGCCATCACCGAGCCTGGTGCCGGCTCTGATTCCGCCGCTATCTCCACCACGGCAGAGCTATGTGGTGACGAGTGGGTGCTCAACGGGGAGAAGATCTTTTGCACAGGCGGACAGCGCGGCGATGCGGTGGTGGTATGGGCGACGCTGGATAAGCGTTTAGGTAAGGCTGCCATTAAGTCCTTTATTGTGACGCGCGATAACCCCGGGATGAAGTTGGCCCGTGTCGAGGACAAGATGGGATTGCGTATTTCCGATACAGCAGCCTTGAGTTTGGAAAATTGCCGCATCCCGAAAGGTAATGTGCTTGGCTCGGCCGAGGTTGCTGATACGGAGGAGGCGCGTAAAAAGGCCTTCGGTGGTGTGATGCAAACGTTTGATAATACCCGTCCTCCGGTGGCTGCGATGGCGCTTGGCGTGGCGCGGGCGGCGCTGGAAATAACGAGAAGTATCCTTTTAAAAGAAGGGGCTGTCGCTGATTACTCGAAACCACTTTATTGTTCCACGGCCGTCGAGGCGGAACTGTATCGGATGGAGGCCGACTTGGAAGCAGCGCGTTTGATGACACTTAAGGCTGCTTGGATGGCGGACAATGCCCAGGCCAACTCCAAAGAAGCGTCTATGTGCAAAGCCAAGGCGGCGCGGGTTGGTAATGCGGTGACGCTAAAGTGTGTTGAGCTGTGCGGAGAGCAGGGATTTTCACAGGTGAGCCTGCTTGAGAAATTAGCGCGTGACTCAAAAGTGATTGATATCTTTGAGGGCACTCAGCAGATACAGCAGTTGATTATTGCTCGGCTGTTACTGCAGGTGTCTTCAAAAGAGCTTAAGTAGGGCGTGTGGTCCAGCGGAGGCCGTATTGGCCACCGTTTTCCAAGACAGAAAGGCCCGAATGCCCGTGGTATTCGGGCCTTTCTGTCTTTACAGTAGCGCTCCTTAGAAAGTGCCACGCTAAGCGAGGTGGTGCGGCCAGGGTCAGGCTAGGAGTCGATATGTCATTTGCGGATAAAGTGGTTTGGATTACCGGCGCCTCGAGCGGAATTGGCGAGGCCTTGGCGGTTGAATTTAGCCGGTTTGGCGCACGTGTGGTGTTGTCTGCGCGCCGTGAAGACGAGTTGGAGCGAGTTAGGCAAAAGCTCGTGTGGCCAGAAAATCATTTGGTCTTGCCGCTTGATGTCACCAATACCGATAGCTTTGCCGCGGCGGCCGATCAGGTTAAGGCCCATTTTGGTCGCTTGGATGTACTGGTGAACAACGCCGGTATTAGCCAACGTTCGCGTATCTCAGAAACTGACCTGTCCGTCGATCGCCGGGTATTTGATGTGAATTACTTTAGCGCGATCGGCTTGACCAAGGCGGTATTGCCATGGATGCAGGAGCAGGGCGGCGGTCAGTTTGTGGTGATCTCTAGCCTCGTGGGTGAATTGCCAACGCCAATGCGCAGTGCTTATTGTGCCTCTAAGCACGCATTGCATGGTTGGTTTGAAGCGCTGCGCGCGGAAGAGTACGACAACAATATTCGCGTCACGATGGTGCTGCCTGGATTTGTTCTAACCAATGTCTCGGTGAATGCTATTACCGCTGATGGTGGGCAGCATGGACAGATGGATGACTATCAGAAGAAAGGGTTGGCCGCAGGGGAGTGCGCAACGGTGATTGTGGAGGCGGTGCAGGCGCGGCGTGAGCAGGTTATTATTGCCGGCCCTGAAAAGGTTGGTATTTATCTTAAGCGTTGGTTTCCCTCTCTTTACCGTAAAGTGATTCGGCGGATTAAAGTCAGTTAGATGGTTAGCTGTTGGATATTCCGTCAAATGATTTTCGTATAACTTCTATTGAATGATTAGGGCCACATGAGCGACGTCCAGTTACCGAAAGAGCGTACCCGTCTGAATAAACTGCATAAGCGCCTGCGCCGTGAAGTGGGGCAAGCGATTGCGGATTACAACATGATTAGCGAAGGCGACAAGATCATGGTGTGCCTGTCTGGCGGCAAAGACTCTTACACGATGTTGGAGATCTTGCGTAACTTACAAGCGTCCGCGCCGATTCGTTTTGAGTTGGTCGCCGTCAACCTTGATCAAAAGCAGCCCGGTTTTCCTGAGCATGTTCTGCCGGAATACCTAGAGCGAGAGGGCGTGCCTTACCATATCCTTGAGAAAGACACTTATTCTATCGTTAAGGAAAAGACGCCAGAGGGTAAGACAACCTGTGCATTGTGCTCGCGTTTGCGGCGTGGCTCTTTATACGGTTTTGCTGAGCAAATCGGTGCGAACAAGATTGCGCTGGGACATCATCGCGATGATATCGTCGAAACCTTATTTTTAAATATGTTCTATACCGGAAAGCTCAAGGCCATGCCGCCTAAGCTACGCAGTGATGATGGTCGTAACGTTGTCATCCGCCCGTTGGCATACTGCCGAGAAAAGGACATTGAGCAGTTCGCCGAGCTGAAGGACTATCCCATTATTCCTTGTAACCTATGTGGTTCGCAGAAGAATCTGCAGCGACAGGTGATTAAAGAGATGTTACAAGGCTGGGATAAAAGCCATCCTGGTCGCATCGAAAGCATTTTTTCCGCTGTGCAAAATATCGCCCCGTCCCAGCTGGCGGATGCAAGTCTGTTCGACTTTGCCAACCTCGAAGACGGGCAGAGCAGAGAGACTGGCAGCGCGGCGCATCTGCTTGATCTGGTGAATATTTTCCACTGACCGGCGAGTCGAGCGGTACTCTGCCGGTTTTGATCTTTTTTTGATCGGCTTAAGCGACTTTTCCCGTTGCCAGAGGGTGTTGAAATGCCCGTCAGACTGGTAAAATCACGCACCCAAGATTTAACGGCACCAATCCAACTCTTTTTTTAGTCTCTACCGAAAGGGCAAGCAAAATGACCGATCGCATTAAAATAGGCGCACTGGAAGTTGCTACGATTCTCCATGATCTGGTTGCGGATAAAATCGCACCGGGCACGGGAGTTGATGTTGCGCATTTTTGGGCGGAGCTAGAGAAAATCGCCGCCGATCTGATGCCGAAAAACAAGGCGTTGCTTGCCAAGCGTGAAGAGATTCAAGGTCAGTTAGATGAGTGGTATCGCGCGCGTCAGGGCCAGAAAATTGACATGGCTGAGTACAAAGCGTTCTTAACCGAAATCGGTTACCTCGTCCCAGTTGGCGAAGACTTTAGTATTGATGTCGATCAAGTTGATGCAGAGATTAGTACTATTGCTGGCCCACAGCTGGTCGTGCCGGTAAAAAATGCACGTTTCGCGCTTAATGCTGCGAATGCTCGTTGGGGTAGCTTGTACGATGCCTTGTATGGCACCGACGTTATTTCTGACGAAGGCGGGGCAGAAAGAGGCGGTGCTTATAATCCTGCTCGCGGCGCAAAAGTGATTGCCTTTGCCCGTAACTTGCTCGATCAGGTGGCGCCGTTAGTCTCTGGTTCCCATAAGGACTCTCAGCTCTACGCCATCGTAAACGGCAAGTTAGTTGTGACAACCGCAGCGGGTGAAACGGGATTGAAAGATCCGGCACAGCTGATTGGCTTTAATGGTGATGCGGCTGCGCCTCACGGCATTTTGCTCAAGCACAATAATCTACACCTTGAAATTCAGGTTGATGCGAACCATCAAGTTGGTCAGGACGATCCTGCGCACGTTAAAGATCTGTTGCTGGAATCTGCGATCACCACAATTCAGGATTGCGAAGATTCGATTGCAGCGGTTGATGCTGAAGATAAGGTTGAGGTCTATAGCAACTGGCTTGGTTTGATGCAGGGCAATCTTGCTGAAAGTTTTAATAAAGGCGGTAAGACCTTTACGCGAACAATGAATGCTGATCGTGAATACATCGGCGTTGATGGCGGCAAAGTCGTTTTGCCTGGCCGTTCTATGTTGCTAGTACGTAACGTTGGTCACCTGATGACCAACGATGCCATCTTAGTTAATGGCGAAGAAATTCCAGAAGGCATTATGGATGCCATGGTTACTGCGCTGTGCGCACTGCATGACATTAAGCAGCTTGGTAAGTATCGCAACAGCCGTGCTGGCTCCATGTATGTGGTTAAACCAAAAATGCACGGCCCTGAAGAAGTGGCCTTTGCTAGCGAGATATTTGCGCGCGTTGAAGATGCGTTGGGCATGGCGCGTAATACCATCAAGATGGGCATTATGGATGAAGAGCGTCGCACTACGGTTAACTTGAAAGAGTGTATCCGTGTCGCTAAGCAGCGCGTTATTTTCATTAATACGGGCTTCCTTGATCGTACTGGTGATGAAATTCACACCTCCATGGAAGAAGGCCCTGTTGTTCGTAAATCGGAAATGAAGCAGCAGAAATGGATTGGTGCTTATGAAGACTGGAACGTCGACACCGGCCTGCATTGCGGTTTGATGGGCAAAGCACAAATCGGTAAAGGCATGTGGGCTATGCCGGATGAAATGAAAGCAATGATGGAAGCCAAAATTGGCCACCCGAAAGCCGGTGCGAACTGCGCATGGGTGCCGTCACCGACGGCCGCAACGTTACACGTAACCCATTATCACCAAGTGAATGTTGCTGAAGTTCAGGCGCAATTAATGAATCGCCCTTGTGCGTCTCTCGATGACATCTTGACCGTCCCGCTTTCGACAAGCCCGAACTGGACCGATGCAGAGAAGAAGGCTGAGCTGGACAATAACTGCCAAGGTATTCTCGGCTACGTTGTACGCTGGATTGATCACGGCGTTGGCTGCTCTAAAGTACCGGACATCAACGATGTTGGTCTGATGGAAGACCGAGCGACATTGCGCATCTCCAGTCAGCACATTGCGAATTGGCTGCGTCATAACGTCGTTAGCGAAGAGCAGGTGATGGAGTCCATGAAGCGCATGGCCGCAGTGGTTGATAAGCAGAATGAAAACGACCCTGTTTATCGGCCAATGGCGCCAGAGTTTGACGGCAACGTGGCATTTGAAGCGGCATGTGAGTTGGTCTTGCAGGGCTGTGTGCAGCCAAGTGGCTATACTGAGCCAGTCTTGCACCGCCGCCGCAAAGAGGCGAAAGCTAAGTACGGCCTGTAGCGAAGTGTGTCTGCGCGGATAGATCTTTGTCGGTTTATCCGTGTAACAAGCATCCATAAAAAAAGGCGAGCCTAGTCAGGGCCCGCCTTTTTTTATGGATGCTTGTTAGCCGAAGGGCCTAGCGAGTAAATCCCGATAAACGGCTCTGTACCTTTTGGGGACGTTTGTGCAATATCGGAAAAAAGCATGAGTTATTGTGTCATAAAAACAACAATTGGGGTGCAACATGTCCTTCTTTAGACTCGCTGGAATCGTTCCGCTTGTGTTCCTGTTGGCCGCCTGTGGCGGCGGCGACTCAACTCCTCCTACATACTCTGATGCCTCAGAGGGCGCGTCGGGGCGTGCCGTAAAAGGCGTTCTGCAATACGCTGATGCGAGTGTGTATGAACGTATTGCTGGGGAGTGGGTATTGTCAGCGATTACCCAGACCGACGTATCTGGTGGGTTTGTGTTTGCCGGTGGCTTACCTGAAGGCCCAGTGACGATCGTGATTACCGCTGCGACAGATGGCTCCACAAGGATGATCTGTGATGCAACTGAATGCGGTCCGGCTGTGGGCGAGGGCGATGTAAACAACAACTTTGTATTCGACTTTGGCGAATCAATGCCGGTGCCTGCCAATTTCACCATGAAGGCTATCTTGCCGGGTGGGCGACCTGCCGACCTTCAGATTGCGGTTACGCCATTTACGCATCTTGCATCAACCTTTGTTGAGCGGTTGCCTGGAGATGTTTCGGATCAGGCTATCGAGTTGGCATTGAGTCAGGTTGCGGGATTGTTTGGCTTGGATCCCGCGTTCGCGTATCAAACCCCGGTGGATATCACGAGTGCCGAGGAGGTTGCCGCGGCAGGCCGCGCGGATTTGCGCCAGTCTCTTATGAGCGCAGGGTTTTCTGAGCAAATAGATGTTGCGGATATTCAGACCGTGCTCGATGGCTATGCTATGCAATTTTCAGAATTGGCTGGGCAGCTTCCGGTGCACGGCCTGTATTCAGTTGAGGCTTTGTCGTTGGCGACGCAACAGATTGTGGCGTTGGTCTCCGAGTTGCCTGCAGAGGAGTTTCTTGCCGCCTTTCAGCTATGGCTAACGCAGTGGAACGACTCGTTAACGCAAGTGGTCGTGACAGGTGAAGTCAACGAAGAGGACTTGGCGCGCGCACGTACCAGTCTCGATTACCTTGATCACTATTTGACGCTGGCGGGAATTGACGCGCAGGGTAGTTTTCTGCCAACACAGGCGCCTCAAGTAAGCTGGTTGGCCAATGAAGAGCTGTTGTTTCTAGCGCAGGTCTGCCTTGAGTCGGTGGTGTCTGTAATTGAAGTGTCGGTTATGGCCAGTTTGGTGGGGCCAGGATTTCCACTGCCTGCGGAGTTTCAGGCGAATGCGCCCGAAGGATTGACGGCAATTTATACGCATGCGACAGGCGTGCTCACCATCGTTGGTGAACGTAATGGTCAAACCGTTGATATTGCATTTGATGTAGACCCAATGCTTACAGGCCTAGCGGCTGGGCATCTTGAGTATGCAGTACGCGAGGGCTCTACAGTCTCTAATAGTAAAGAGTCTGGCGAGTTAAGCGGGACACTGTCGATTGATGTGCATAACTCAGAAGAAGCATTGGCATTAGCGCTGGCGCTGTTTTCAGAGGACACGGAGGCACTTGGAGGGGCTTTAGAGAGTTTCTTGCAGTCGCTCCACGCGCGCGCATCGATAGAAGGTAGTGGGAGTATCGTTAAAACGGATGACGAGGAATACGGCTTCTTTGGCTCCATCTTGGCGTGGGGTGAAATTAATATTCCAGCAATAGCCGCGGGTGGCGAATTCCTGACAGTAGAGATTACGTCTGGAGAAGGATATAGCCCAAATGGTGATGCGTTATATTCGCTGGAAAATACTGAGTCAGCATTAAACATAAGCGTTGGTTCGCGGGCAGAATTGACAGCAAACTTTGGCTTTGAAGCATTTAATATGCCGGCAATGGAAGTATTTGCGGATGGATACTTGGCTGGGTATCAAGAACTGGTGTCTGTGGCTGTAGCGGAGTTGATGTCGCAACAAAGTCTCGATTTAAATTCGCTGCTAGCAGTGGTGTCGGCGCTTGATCTATCTGCTCTGGACTTACAAGGCGAGGGCTCACTGAATATTCCAGCGGACGATAAACAGTGGACGTTTGTGTTGGACGGCAATCGTTTCGATGCTTCCCAGCCGAATAGCACTGAAAATGCGTTGAGCTTTTATGTTACGTCTCTTGCGGGCGGGTACATTTATTCAGGGGGCAGTCTTGTTGCGACGGTGACGTTTGATTGGGTGCGTCTAGGCGCGACGATCTATTACGTGGATGGCGTACAAAAAGATTACTTCTTTGGTAATTTCTTGGCTCTTTTAGGGCTGACTGAATCGGCGTAAAGCGGCAGCAGAGATTAGGCCGCGAAGGGCCGTACAATGATAAGAGAATAAGAAGAGGTACACAAAAAAGCCCGGGCTCTCCGGGCTTTTTTGTGTACCTCTTCTTTTATGTGGGTCTTATTTTCTCTTATGCTGCTTAGGGCTCAGTCTATTTGCGATGTTGAATCACGGCTTGATCGCGCTGACTCATTTCAGCTTGCGAGGGGATACATTTCTAGAGGGTATGGATACTTGGTCATAAAGTGTGCACGAGTTAGTGTTTTATAGTCATTCTAGGGGGTAGTATTTTTTCATTAGTTTGACTGGGTAAGAGATGCGAATTGGCGGCAGCAAGCGTCTTCTCAGCCTTCATTAAGAGCAAAGAGCGGGGAAACACCCGCCGGTACACAAGGGGGTTGCAATGACGGTACCTATTTCAGCGACATCGAGTCAGGAAATTGTGCTCAGTGCGGTTTCTGGTGGGGGCTGTCTGTCGGAAGACTTTATTCGTGTGCCTGCCGTTGAGTGTCGTCGCGTCGAGCTATCCCTGAGGCTGACACGGGTTTTGTGCCAATGGCAGAAGTTCGAGTTGTTCAATGGCCATTTTGTGTCGGTTACGCCCTATAAGAAGGCGGAGAGAGTGGCGAATTTAGCGTATTTATCGACTCAGCCAATAACGGTGAGAGAGAGCGCGTGGCGCTGGCTGTTGGCATCTATCGTGATTGTATCCGGAGCGTTGACCACAGCGGTGATTCAACAGGGGCAGGAAAGCGCGCTACTTGGCATTGCTGCGGTTGCTGCTTTGGTTGGCTATGTCGCCGGGCGGCGCGACAGGGTGTTTTTTCGGACTCGTTTCGGAGGTATTGCGGTGTTTGATTTGTCAGTCGGGCTATTTCAACGTGCGCAGGCGGGCCGATTTATTGCATTAATGCAGGAGAGAATTTCCGGTGCGGCTAGCATTCTGCCGGAGGGTGATCAGCGTTATGCCGCTGAAATGGCAGAGCATCGACGGATGTTAGCTGAGGGGTGGTTGTCGCAATCTCGATATGATGTTGCAAAGAGCCGTCTGTTTGCGCGTTACAACCGTTAGCGGTTGCTGTTTTTAACTGCGCCTGCACCTGAGAGTGGCAGGCGCGTTTTGGGGGCGAATAGGGAAGGGTTTTAAAGGTACAGTCTTCGTAGCTCGGGGTCGGGCTGCGCCAACTCCCACCATTCATCGAACTGCCGACACAGTTGCGGCGTTTTCTCTGTGTTGCGCTGATCCCATACACCGTCAGCATAGCGTTCGTGATGAGGGCGCCATATCAACGCGGTGTTATCCGCAATGATCCATGCCTCTTGCTGATTCCGAGCATCGATAGGTAGCTGTTTCAGCTTGATTGAAGATGGCAGGCGCCGTGAGAGTTCGACTAAACGATGCCCGTGCTTCATGGCTAGCATGGAGTCTGCGAAGAGAATGCGTGTTTCGGCGAAGCGTCCGGTTCTGCTGAGCTGGGCGATAGCGTCTGCGACCGGCTTGCGGCTGAGTAAGGCGAGATCGAAATGGGGCGCTAGTATGCGCACCGAGCGGCGCGCCTGATCCAATAGCTGGTCACAGCTGTGCTTGAACCCGTCAAGCGTTTCCAGGGTGCAGCGTTGTGGATCGGGCGTCATGAGTCGCTGAGCTCCCTTTTATGTGGAAAAAGTCAGTTCCACTATAAATGATTCCCAATAAAAATTATTTCCGGCAAAGCTCTTTGGTCATCTGCCGGTGAGGAATGCCCGCTTCGACAAAAATACCCCCATTAACCATAAATCCGGCCGCTTCATAAAAGTGGCTGGCTTGGGTTTGGGCGTGCAAAAAGACTTCCGACATGGACTGCTGGCGAGCCTCATTTTCGACTGTTTCGAGCAGCAGCCGACCAATGCCTTGGCCACGCAAGCTCTCGCTGACGCAGAGTCGACTGATCTGTCCGCTGTGCAGAAGGCGCACGCAGCCAACCGCATGCTGTTCAGCATTCAGCGCCAAAAAGTGAATAGAGTCGGCATCAAACTCGTCCCACTCCATTTCTTCCGGCACGCGCTGCTCGCGAATAAAAACCGCTTCTCGGATGCTGCGAAGGCTTGCCTCACTGTCCTGCCATGTGGTTTTCAGCATGGTAATGCCTGCCGGGATGCTCGTTGTCCCGTTGTCATTCATCGGTGCTGAAGTCGAGGTAGGCAAAGTAGCCGGCTTCGATCCATTCATCTAATAAGTCCTGTCCGTCGTCGTGTGTAACTGGCTGCAACTCCGCTTCCGTATAGAGCCGTTGTCCGGCCAGCAGTCGTATTAGAGGTTTCGCTGCTTCGGTAAGCGGCCAATGATTGCCGTTAAGCCAAGCGTCGCCTTGGTCATCAAGAATAAGGCGCGTGGCGCCGTGGCGGACCAACAATGCGTCCGGTGACGCGGCTGCAATATGATCATGGTCTACGTCAAAATCAAGCCCCGATGGGCAGCTCGGTTCACTGAGTAGTTCAGCGAGTGCGCGGCGTTGGATATCGGGTGTTAGCGCGCGAAACGCTTGGCGCGTGAGCGCTTCAATGTCGGCAGGCTGTAGCGATGCGGCGTCGCTAGGTACTGTTCTGTCGGGGTCGGTAAACAGGGTGTCGCCGCCGGATTCGGCCGCTTGATCGGCAAGTCGACCGAGTATATCGACCGGTGAAGGTGCGCGAAATCCTACCGACCAAGTAATGCAGTCGCTGTCTTCGGCGATGCCCCAGTGCGCGACGCCGGGCGGTAAATAGAGGACGTCGCCAGGGCTGAGAACGTACTCGTCCCGGACCTTCATATTGTTGATGAGCTTAAGCTGGTCGTTTTCTTGTAGCGGCGTGTGTGGGTTGCAGTGATCGCCAATTTTCCAGCGTCGCTGACCTTTGGCTTGCATGAGAAACACATCATAACGGTCGAAGTGCGGGCCAACGCTGCCGCCACGGCTGGCGTAGCTGATCATAATGTCTTCAAGGCGCCATGCGGGCAGAAAACTAAAGTGATCGAGAAGCATGGAAACTTCTGTTAAGAAGCAATCCACAGACTGAACCAAAAGCGTCCAGTTTTCCCGCGGCAGGACGCGAAAATCATTTTCGTCGAATGGGCCGTGCTGCAAATTCCATGGCCCATCGCCGTGGCCGGTAATGAGGCGACTATCGACGTCGCTCTCCAGCGATAAGCCGGAGAGGGTGTCGGCGTCGGGGTGGTCTAGGCCGCTTGCAACCTGACGCATCACTAGCGGCTTTTTCTGCCAGTACTCGGTCAGAAACTGCTGAGCAGGTAGCGCCAGCTTAAAAGTAGGACGCATTAAATACTCTTAGCTTGATCGACAGCATTGCCGGTGTAGCTTGCAGGCGTCATCAGTTTTAGGCGCTCGCGCTCTTCGGTCGGAATATCGAGCGTATCGATAAAGGCAACTAAAGCTTCTTGTGTAATTGCTTTACCGCGAGTCAGTTCTTTCAGTTTTTCGTATGGCTTTTCAATGCCGTAACGACGCATAACCGTCTGGATCGGTTCGGCTAACACTTCCCATGCGTTATCGAGGTCTTCGTTGAGGCGCTCGGCATTGATTTCGAGTTTGCCGATACCTTTCAGTGACGCTTCAAAGGCAATCATGCTGTAAGCAAGGCCAACGCCAATATTGCGTAGCACGGTGGAGTCGGTCAGATCGCGCTGCCAGCGAGACACCGGCAGCTTGTTGGCCATGTGATCCATGATGGCGTTTGCCATGCCGAGGTTGCCTTCCGAATTCTCAAAATCAATCGGGTTCACTTTATGCGGCATAGTCGATGAGCCGATTTCGCCGGCAACCGTGCGTTGACGGAAATAACCAAGAGAGATGTAACCCCAAACGTCGCGGTTAAAGTCTAGCAAAATGGTGTTGAAACGCATTAGCGCGTGGAAGTATTCGGCGATGCAGTCATGCGGTTCGATTTGAGTTGTATAAGCGTTCCACGTCAGGCCTAGGCTCTCAACAAAGGTGCGGGCAAATGCTTGCCAATCGACGTCAGGGTAGGCGCTTAAGTGGGCGTTATAGTTGCCGACAGCGCCGTTGATTTTGCCCATCAATGGCACACCATCAAAGAGGTCGCGTTGGCGTTGTAGGCGGGCCACAACGTTGGCCATTTCTTTGCCGACAGTAGAGGGCGATGCGGATTGGCCATGGGTGCGTGACAGAATCGGTTGTGCCGCTTGGCTGTGGGCAATTTTGCGGATCGAGCTGACAACCCGGTCCATGAGAGGCAGCATGACAGCGCGAGCGTCTTTCAGCATCAGACTGTATGACAGGTTGTTGATATCTTCTGATGTGCAGGCAAAGTGGACGAACTCACCCATCGCCTTGAGCTCTTCATTTACCTCGAGCTGTTCTTTGATGTAGTACTCAACCGCTTTAACGTCGTGATTGGTGGTGCGCTCAATGGTTTTGATTTGGTTGGCGCCGTCGAGGTTAAAGCTCTGTGAAACGTTACGCAGAATCCATGCTGCATCAGTGCTGGGTAGGGGGACTTCCGCAAAGCGCTTGTCGCGAGCAAGGGCTTCGAGCCAGTGCACTTCCACTCTGACGCGGTTACGGATCAAACCGAATTCGCTGGTGATGTCGCGTAGATCATCGCACTTGCTGGCGTAGCGGCCGTCCACTGGAGAGATGGCGGTCAGTGTATTGAGTTCGTTGGACGTATCACTAGACATGAGGAGCGGCTCCAGTTGGTGCGAAAAGGGCAGATGAAAAGCGGCGCAATGATACCCTAAAGTAGGCGATATGTCCGCGCCTTTGCGGGTGGAATATTGCACGATGAGGGTGCATGGATGCCGATAGATTAGGCCAATAATTGTTCAATATCGTTGAGGATCTGGCGTCGCTGAATGACCAGCTGCCAGCGCCTGCCGCCATTCTGATGCCATAAAAATGCCGCTCTGACGCCTGCCAGAAATAAAGCGCGAATAACGGCGGCGTTATCGGCGTTTCGTAGTACGTCTGGATCGCCCTGAACTTGGATGCGATAGGTCAGTGTGCTGAGGGTCTGGGAGTAAATGCCCCCAGCGCGGTGGCAGAATTCATTGGCGGTGACGTCGGGGAAGTGTGCTTGCTGGGCGACAAGCGCTTCTAGCCGGTCACGCAGGTTGGCTGGCACTGATTTTTTGCGGCTGGCCACTCGGCTCAGTTGAATCAGAGAAAGGGAGTGCCCAACTTGGCGGAAGTTATCGCGGCGCTGCTTGCCGGTCAGTGCATCTCGGAGCAAGCGCAATCCCGGTGCAATTTCATCAAAGTGAGGATAAACCTCATCTACTGCCGCTGAGTTTAGATTCAGAATGCCCTGTAATAGCGGTGTCATGGCGCTTGTGTCGCGCGCGCCGGTGGCTGCCAACTGATCCGCCAGCAGCCCCGTTTGAAAGATTGCGCCAAGCGCGAGGGTGCGGTGCAGCGGTTTGGTGTTCACGGGCAGTTGTTCCTCTGAGTGTTTGCGATGACGGCTCCGCCGAGGCAGATATTGTTGTCGTAAAACACCACGGACTGCCCGGGTGTGACGGCGCGCTGAGGTTGATCAAACGCCACGTGCACTTGATTCGCGTTGAGCAAGCTGACGGTGCAGGGCTGATCGGTTTGTCGGTACCGTGTTTTTGCCGTTAACCGCAGCGGTGTGGCGGCAGGTGCTTTCCCGGCAACCCAATCGACCGCGGCGGTAGTAAGCTGATCGCTGAGCAACAGAGGATGGTCGTGGCCTTGCACGGCAATTAACACGTTGCGACTAAGATCTTTATGCGCGGCGTACCAAGGTGATTCGCTCGCATCATTGCGCCCGCCGATACCAAGGCCTTGTCGTTGGCCTAGAGTGTAATACATCAGTCCGCTGTGCTCGCCAATGACTTCGCCGTGTTCATTTTCAATGGCGCCAGGCTGCGCGGGCAAATATTGTTCAAGGAAATCTTTAAAGCGCCTTTCGCCGATAAAACAAATACCAGTAGAGTCTTTTTTCTTATGGTTGGCGAAGCCTTTTTGTTCTGCAATTTTTCGCACTTCTGGTTTCTCGAGATCGCCAAGAGGAAACAAGGTTTGTGCAAATTGTGCGTGATTTACCGCGTGTAAGAAGTACGTTTGATCTTTGTTGTTGTCTTGCGCACGCAATAGGCGTGCGCTTGTCAGGCTGTCTGCGTTGTCACTATCCGCATGAGCGACACGGGCATAATGTCCGGTCGCGATAGCATCGGCTCCGAGAGTGAGAGCGTGGTCGAGAAAGGCACGGAATTTAATTTCTTTATTGCACAGGATGTCTGGGTTAGGGGTGCGGCCTGCGCGATACTCTTCGAGAAAATGTGAGAATACTCGGTCCCAATATTCGCTGGCGAAATTGGCGGTGTGGAGTTCAATGCCGAGAGCGCCTGCAACTTGCATCGCGTCAAGTAAATCGTCTCGCGCAGTGCAGTACTCCGTGCCGTCGTCTTCGTCCCAGTTTTTCATAAACAGGCCTTCGACCTGATATCCCTGATCAATCAAAAGGGCTGCGGCAACGGATGAGTCGACGCCGCCGGACATGCCGACAATAACGTGAGTATTTGCGGGATCTTTACTGAGATTTTTCATCTTTTTTGCAGCGGCCATGGATGCTGATAAATGCTGTCTAAAGGGAGACGTCTGCCAGAAAGGTAATCGTCAATGCAGCGTAAAACGAGCGGGCTGCGTAAATCACTTTCAGCTGATTGAAGTTCGTCTCGCGTTAGCCAAACCGTTTCGAGAATGTCGCGGTCGAGTTTTTGCCGTGCATCATGGCTGAGCGCGGATGCGATAAAGCAAAAGCGATAGTAGACTGCGGCATCTCGGTTTGGCTGGTAGATATAGGTGCCGATAAAACCGTTCACCTCAACTTGCCAGGCGGTCTCTTCGAGGGTTTCTCGGAACGCTGCTTGCAATAGCGATTCGCCTGCCTCGACGTGGCCGGCAGGTTGGTTTAAGACTGGTTTACCGTTAGCCAGTTCGCGAACCAGTAGAAACTTCCCGTCTTGCTCGACGATGGTCGCAACGGTGATGCGTGGTTCAAAACTATTCATGGTATCCGGCATTAGTTTGTAGGGCGCGCCATGTTAACGCAGCACATCATGTTAACGCAGCACATCATGCCTATACTAGGCGGAATTGGTGATGCGACTTAGTCGTGTGTGTGGGCGCATGTTAGGCGCGTTGTGCGTCCTACCAGCGCTGTTTTCGGGGCCGTGTTGGCGTAGCGCTAAAAAAGACGTGGAGAACAAGATGACGAATAAGCTGACACATCTAGATGATAAAGGTCGGGCGAGCATGGTTGACGTTACCGCGAAGGCGGTTACGGCGCGTGTAGCGACGGCTCGGGCCGTGGTGCGTATGAAGAACGAGACTCTGGCGATGATCGTCGATGGCAGGCACGCCAAAGGCGATGTTCTCGCCGTAGCGCGTATAGCCGGCATACAGGGAGCAAAGCGAACTTCAGACCTTATTCCGCTATGCCACCCGTTAATGATCGGTTCGGTAAAGGTTGATTTGGCGCCAATATCCGCTGCGGAACTGGAAATTCTTGCGACGGTGAAAGTGTCGGGGCCGACAGGCGTCGAGATGGAGGCGCTAACAGCGTGCTCGGTGGCGGCTTTAACGGTTTACGATATGTGTAAGGCGGTTGATAAGGGCATGGTGATCGAGCAGATCGCGTTGCTGGCGAAGCGGGGCGGGAAGTCTGGTGATTATTATCGCGCGGAGTCTGGGGCAGCGGATGATGCAACGAATGGAGCGCAGGAGGCCTGATGATTAAGGTTCGATACTTCGCCTCATTGCGAGAGCGCGTTGGCTGTGAAGATGAGTCGATAGAATGGTCTGAGCAGCGGCGGTCGGTTGCGGATTTGCGCGCGCACTTGTGTGGTCGTGGCGGTGTCTGGGAAGAGGCGTTTGCGGCTGATAGTTTGATTATGTGTGCTATTAATGAAGAGTTAGCCACATCTGCTGCGTTACTGGCAGATGAGGATGAAATCGCCTTTTTCCCGCCAGTGACCGGAGGATAGCGGTGACGACGATTGTCGAGGTGTCGCTGACAAAGGAAGTGCTTGAGCCGGGCGCGCTGGATGTCCGCTTGGCGTCTTATCGCGACAGCGGCGCGCGAGTGGTGTTTGCGGGCCAAGCCCGTGACGAAGGTGGTAAGGTGAAAAGCCTGTTCGTTGAGCACTTTTCGGGCATGGCAGAGACGTCCATTCGCACCATTTGCGAGCGTGCCGGTGAGAAGTGGTCGCTAAATCGCATTGTTGTGGTGCACCGAACAGGGAATGTGGCGGCGGGTGAGGACCTTGTTCAGGTCGCGGTGAGCGCCGATCACCGTAGCGCGGCGTTCACCGCATGCGAATATGTTATGGATTACTTGAAGTCGAATGCGCCGCTGTGGAAAAAGGAAATTGGTCCAGACTCCGCCCGCTGGGTAGATGCTAAGTCTAGCGACGCCGCGGCCGTGAAGCGCTGGTCCGAGTAGGCTTGGGGCGGGGCACATGCACGCTTGTTTCGCGCCATTGCCCCGGCCGAATGTCCGCTAATTCCCAGTCGCCAATGCGCCAGCGCACCAACCGCAGGGTGGGGTGGCCGATCGCGGCGGTCATGCGGCGCACTTGTCGGTTACGGCCTTCGGTAATAGTGAGTTTGATCCAGCTGTCAGGTACAGAAGCGCGCTCTCGAATGGGCGGATGTCGTGGCCACAGGGGAGGAGGGCTGATGCGCTCAGCCTTGGCGGGGAGGGTGAGCCCGTCGTTGAGTTCGACGCCTCGGCACAACTTTTGCAAAGAGTCGTCCGCTGGAATTCCTTCAACCTGAACAAGGTATGTTTTAGGTAGATGAAATTTTGGGTGGCTGATGCGTGCCTGCAGGCCGCCGTCATCGGTTAGCAATAGTAGGCCTTCAGAGTCCCAGTCGAGACGTCCGGCGGGATAGACTTTTTTGATCGATAAATAATCAGCTAGCGTGCTACGCCCTTGTTGATCGGTAAAGCTCGACAGGACGTGAAAAGGTTTGTTGAAAAGTATTAGCCGCGCCATGCGGTTATCGCTCCGGAAAATGTCAGGCATAGGGCGTACCCCAGTGCTATACTCTGCAGCGCCCACTTTTCAGAAGAAAGTGGCAGCTGATGTGAGAGGCACTATAACACTGAAGGTTTCGAGCAGCAGGATTGTTCGGCGTAGACAGTTTGGTGCGCGATATATATCCGATCCGGCTATACGCATAAGTTTATAAAGCATCGTTATCACGTTTTTATCTTGAGGGAGTAGCTAGATGGGATACCAAAAGATCACGGTTCCGGCAGACGGTGACAAAATTACTGTTAATGCGGACCTGTCCCTGAATGTGCCCAACCATCCTATTATTCCGTACATTGAAGGGGATGGTATTGGTGTGGACATCACACCAGTAATGATCAAGGTGGTGAATGCCGCCATTGAAAAAGCTTACGGCACAAAACGTTCCATTATTTGGATGGAAGTGTACAGCGGCGAGAAGGCGACGCGGGTTTATGGCCCGGATGTTTGGTTGCCAGAAGAAACGCTTGATGCGTTACGCGAATATGTTGTCAGTATTAAAGGTCCTTTAACCACGCCAGTTGGCGGCGGCATTCGGTCACTTAACGTGGCGATGCGTCAGGCGCTCGACTTATACGTGTGCATTCGTCCGGTACGTTGGTTTGAAGGTGTGCCTAGCCCCGTTACGCATCCTGAATTAACCGACATGACGATTTTCCGTGAAAACTCCGAAGATATTTATGCGGGTATCGAGTGGGCAGCGGATAGCCCTGAGGCGACGAAGTTGATTCGCTTCCTGCGCGAAGAGATGGGCGTTACCCAGATTCGATTCCCAGAAGGTTGTGGTATCGGCATTAAGCCTGTGTCGCGTGAGGGTACGCAGCGTCTAGTGCGCAAGGCAATTCAGTACGCGATTGATACCGATAAGCCGAGTGTCACCTTGGTGCACAAAGGCAACATCATGAAGTTCACCGAGGGTGCCTTTAAAGACTGGGGTTACGAGTTGGCCGCAGATCGTTTCGGTGCGGAGCTGCTTGATGGCGGTCCTTGGATGACCATGAAAAACCCCAAAACTGGCCGTGAGATCGTCATTAAAGATGTCATTGCCGACGCCTTCTTACAGCAGATTTTGATGCGCCCAGCGGATTACAGTGTGATTGCGACGCTGAACCTCAATGGTGACTACATTTCTGATGCGTTGGCGGCAGAAGTAGGCGGCATTGGTATTGCGCCAGGCGCTAATATCGGCGGTTCAGTGGCGATGTTTGAAGCGACCCATGGTACGGCGCCTAAATATGCTGGTCAGGATAAGGTAAACCCTGGCTCGCTAATTTTGTCCGCTGAAATGATGTTGCGCCATATGGGCTGGGGCGAAGCCGCAGACCTCATTATTGGCGGTATGGAAGGCGCTATTGAAGCTAAAACAGTGACTTACGATTTCGAGCGTTTGATGCCGGATGCTACTCTGATGAAGTGCTCAGAGTTTGGTGACGCTTTGATCTCTCATATGGCCTTGTAAGCGTGTTTGCAGTCGCGACTCGCATCGTATTGATGTGAGTCGCGATAGCTCTCAGCTTTTCGCGGAGCTTCTGCTATAGCGCCACGGAGCTCTCAAGTGCTTCTGTTGGGCGTAAATTGATGGCGTGATTGCCCTTGTCGCCTTCTTGAATATCGAACTCCACGGGCTGTCCAGCTTTGAGGCTTTTATAGCCATCTGTTTGTATGTACGAATAATGAACAAAAAGATCATCACCTCCTACGTCTGCGCAGACAAATCCATAGCCCTTCGCGTTATTAAACCATTTCACCTTGCCAGTCGTTGCCATGATGGTTCCATCCCTGTCATTCTTATTGTTATAGGCGGCCGTTCTCGGCGCTTAAACCTCTGCATGTAAAGCTCGGCACTTAAGCCACCCTCTGGTGTAAACTGAAGCTGTAGGCGGCCGTGCGGCGCGCGCTGCGGTACAACTTTTATCCAGCCCTCACGGCGTGTCAACCCCTCCGATGAGCGGTATTGAATTACTGTCGGTAGGCACCACTTCATGGTTGCTGGCGACGACTTAGAGACGTAAAAGGAAGTTAAGGTAACAATGACTTTAATACACGGTAACAACGCAGGTGCTATTCGGGCGTCTGCCGGTGATGAGCCTGAGCTACCCGGTCGTCAAGGTGATCTGGTTGTTGAAGAGGCGCGACCTGAGCTAAAGCCACCAGCCATGTACAAGGTGGTTTTGTTAAATGACGACTACACGCCAATGGAATTCGTCGTTGAAGTGTTGGAAGTATTTTTCTCCATGAATAGAGAGAAAGCGACACGAGTGATGTTGGCGGTGCATACTCAAGGAAAGGGAATTTGCGGCATCTTCACAAGAGATGTGGCAGAAACAAAAGCGGCGCTTGTGATTGACTATGCAAGAGAGAATCAACATCCATTAATGAGTCAGGTGGAAATTGCATAAGTTGGCTGAGTAACGTCTGATAAGGCTTAGCTAAGGTAAGTTAAGGGTAAGCTAAAGAGTGAAAGGCGTTTTGGCGTAAATCGTTTCAAGCATAAAAAAGAGGTGTCGCTATGCTGAGCAAAGAACTGGAGATGACCCTGAATGAGGCGTTCCGGCATGCACGCAGCCATCGTCATGAGTTTATGACGGTAGAGCACCTGCTGTTAGCGCTTCTCGACAATGACGCAGCACTGGAAGTGTTGTCTGCCTGTGGTGCAGATATAGAAGATCTGCGTTCGTCGCTATTGGATTTTATCGACGACACAACCCCCTTAATTTCAGAAGATGATCCTGATCGTGATACGCAGCCAACGTTGGGTTTTCAGCGTGTGCTGCAGCGCGCGGTATTTCACGTGCAATCATCGGGTAAGCGCGAAGTAACCGGTGGTAATGTTTTAGTCGCCATTTTTAGCGAACAAGAAAGCCAGGCGGTTTATTTTCTTGCGAGCCAAAATGTTCATCGTTTAGATGTGGTTAATTTTATTTCCCATGGTATTTCTCGTATTGGCGAAGGCGAAGAGCCTGAGATGGGTCAATCCGAACAGGTGGGTGAGGAAGGCGCGGAGGCTGCTGGCGGTAGGGCGCTGGATAACTATGCGACAAACTTAAATATTCTCGCCGCAGAAGGACGTATTGACCCACTTATTGGTCGCGCTTTTGAGATTGAACGTGCGGCGCAAATTCTTTGTCGTCGCCGTAAAAATAATCCGCTCTTAGTCGGTGAGCCTGGTGTAGGTAAAACTGCAATTGCCGAAGGTCTAGCATGGATGATCGTCGAAGGCAAGGTGGCTGAGCCGCTTGAAGATGCGGTGGTCTATAGCTTGGATCTTGGTGCATTACTGGCGGGCACAAAGTATCGCGGTGATTTCGAAAAGCGTTTAAAGGCGCTGCTGGGTGAGCTAAAAAACGAAAAGAATGCGATTTTGTTTGTCGATGAAATTCACACCATTATTGGTGCCGGTGCGGCATCCGGTGGGGTGATGGATGCATCTAATTTGTTAAAGCCAGCACTCGCATCTGGCGAAATCAAGTGCATGGGCTCAACGACGTTCCAAGAGTACCGCGGCATTTTTGAGAAAGATCGAGCATTGTCTCGGCGTTTCCAGAAAATCGATGTGGTCGAGCCTACGGTTGATGAAACCTTTGGTATTTTAATGGGCTTACGAAAGCGCTTTGAAGATCACCATCATGTTTCCTACTCTGATGCGGCGTTGAAATCTGCTGCGGAGTTGTCTGCGCGGTATATTAATGATCGCTACCTGCCCGATAAAGCGATTGATGTCATCGATGAAGTGGGTGCGTGGCAACGTCTTCGCCCTGAGTCGGAGCGTAGCGAGTTTATTGATGTTACCGACATCGAAGAAATGGTCGCGCGTATTGCACGTATTCCACCTAAATCCGTATCGGCATCGGATAAAGAAGTGCTGCGTAATCTTGAGCGTGACTTAAAGATGACGGTGTTTGGTCAGACCGATGCAATTGAAGCTGTATCTGCGGCGATTAAGTTGTCTCGCGCAGGTTTGAAAGCGGCAGATAAGCCGGTGGGCTGCTTTATGTTCGCCGGTCCGACGGGCGTCGGTAAAACGGAAGTGTCGCGTCAGCTAGCAAGAGCAATGGGCGTAGAACTGGTTCGTTTCGACATGTCTGAATACATGGAACGTCATACCGTGAGCCGTTTAATTGGCGCGCCTCCTGGTTATGTTGGTTTCGATCAGGGCGGCTTGCTCACCGAGGCTGTGACGAAAACGCCACACTGTGTTGTGTTACTGGATGAAATTGAGAAGGCGCATCCCGAGGTCTTTAACTTGCTGCTGCAGGTGATGGACCATGCAACGCTAACGGATAACAACGGACGTAAAGCAGATTTTCGTAATGTAATTTTGATTATGACAACCAATGCTGGGGCAGAGACGATTAGTCGCTCATCAATTGGTTTTACCACTCAAGATCACAGCACGGATGGCATGGAAGTGATTAAAAAGGCGTTTTCGCCTGAGTTCCGAAATCGCCTTGATGCCATTATTCAGTTCAAACCGCTGATGCCGGATACCATTTTAAGTGTTGTCGATAAGTTCTTAATCGAACTGCAGGCGCAATTGGATGAGCGTTCAGTGTCATTGGAAGTGACGAATGCGGCTAGGGCTTGGTTGGGCGAGCATGGCTATGATCCTGCGATGGGCGCGCGACCAATGGCGCGGCTGATTCAGGAGCAGCTGAAAAAGCAATTGGCCGAAAAGCTATTGTTTGGTGAACTTTCAGAAGAGGGCGGCAAGGTGTTGGTCGACGTGGAGAATGAGAAGATTGTTCTGCGCGTTGAGGCATCGCATGCGGCGCCCGCGTAAAGCCCTAGGGTAAGCGTCTACGCGCGAGGTGCAGCGTAGGTGCTAAACGGCAGGCAACAGAAAAAGCGCCCCGAGCAATGCTCGGGGCGCTTTTTTCGTATTAGGCTTTTACTTCATGCGGAAGGTAATACGGCCTTTCGTCAGGTCGTAAGGAGACATGTCTACCTTGACGCGATCGCCGGTAAGAATTCGAATGTAGTGTTTGCGCATCTTGCCCGAGATATGGGCAATAATCGTATGGCCGTTATCCAGCTTAACGCGAAACATTGTGTTCGGCAGGGTGTCCGCGACGGTCCCTTCCAGTTCGATCTGCTCTTCTTTCGCCATGCAGTGATGGTCCCCTTGGGGTCTTGAGTGTAGGAGCGACTAGGTATTGATTAGGTGCTCGGGTGTTTAAAGAGGCGCAATTTTGCCCGAAAGTGCCCGTCGCTGCAAAGTGCTTATTGGTTCCAGTGACCGTCGGTGAAATATTCGAGGGGTTTGAACTGGTCCTTGTAGCGCATTTTCTGGCAATCACGAATCCAGTAGCCCAAGTAAACGTGCGGTAATTCGAGGGATTTACACAGCTCAATTTGCCATAGCACGGCCAGCGTGCCGAGGCTGCGCTCAGGAAGTGTTGGCTCGTAGAAGGTATAGACAGCGGAGATGCCGTGGCTGAGCTGGTCGAGCACGGCCACTGCTACCAGCTTGCCGTCCAAACGGAAGCAAGCAAACTGAGTATCACTCCAGTCCGACATTAAGAAGCTGGCGAACTGCTCCTCCGATGGCGGGAACATGTCGCCATCACCATGCTTATTTTCAATGTAACGGGCATAGAGGCGGTAAAATTCCGGGTGAAAACGAGCGGGTTCACGCGTGACCACCACGTCGCTGTTGCGCTTCAGCAGACGCTTATGGCTGCGCCGCGGTGTAAAGAGCGTTACGGGTATCCGCACAGGGATGCAGGCTTGGCAGCCTCGGCAGTGGGGTCTGTACAGGTAGTCGCCGCTGCGGCGAAAGCCGATACCACTTAATTCTAAGTACAGCTCAGGGGTGATGTCGGCATTGGGGTCGACAAATAGCGTCGTCGCGAGGCGATCCTCTAAATAGCTGCAGGAATGCGCCGGCGTACTGAAAAAGCGGAGAGTTGATAGGTCGGTCATAAGTTGGTCGATAGCGGCGTGGCGCTACTCAATGTTGCTCAGATATCTCCAGTCTATACTCCCCCGTCAGGCTGGCAAGGCTCATGGGCGACCGCGGCCATGGCGACGTTGCCTCTGTTTGATCTAGAGCGGGGTTGCCAACGAGTTCAGCAAGTCTTTGTTCGAAGGCTTCGCGGCTCATGGTGGTGGCGCCGAGCGAGGCGAGGTGGTCGGTCTGCATCTGACAGTCGATTAGCGCAAGGTTAAGTGGCTGTGCTAGTAGGCAGAGTGCTTGCAATGCGGCTTTGGAGGCATTGTTCTGATGGCTAAACATGGATTCGCCGAAGAATACGCGGCCCAAACAGACACCATACAGTCCGCCAACTAAGGTGCCGTTTAAATAAATCTCTACGCTGTGGGCATGACCAAGCTGATGGAGCCGGGAATAGGCCGCCTGCATCTCTTCGGTAATCCATGTGCCGGGTTGGCCGTCCCGCGGTGTTTCGGCGCAATGGCGTACCACTTGTTCGAATTGCTGATCAATCGCGACGTCAAAGGGGGTTTGCCGAAGTGATTTTTTCAGGCTGCGAGAAAGGTGGAATTGCTCAGGGGTCAGCACCATGCGCGGCGACAGCGACCACCACAGGATCGGCTCGCCCTCGCTAAACCAAGGGAATATGCCTTGCGAGTAGGCGCGAATAAGAGTGTCGGGAGAGAGGTCTGAGCCAGCAGCAAGCAACCCAGGCGGGTCATTGAGCACTTCTGTCGTGGCAGGGAAGGGGTCGCCCGGATCAAGCCAAATCAGAGCGACCATCGTGCTTTATACCAAGTCGTCGAGATATTTCTCGGCGTCGAGTGCGGCCATACAGCCCGCGCCAGCAGAGGTGATGGCTTGACGGTATATGTGGTCTGCCACGTCGCCCGCGGCAAACACGCCTTTTACGCTCGTTTGTGTGGCATTACCTTCGGCGCCGCCATGAATCTTCAGGTAGCCGTCTTTCATGGTCAGCTGGTCTTCGAAGATTTGCGTGTTGGGTTGGTGGCCGATGGCGATAAAGACACCCGTCAGCTCGATATCTTGCGTGGCGTTGGTGTCCTTGGTTGAGCGAACACGCATCCCGGTCACGCCGCTATCATCGCCAAGTACTTCGTCTAGGCCGTGATCCCACATCACAGTGATGTTTTCTTTGCCCAGTAATTTGTCTTGTAAGATTTTTTCCGCGCGCAGAGAGTCGCGACGGTGTACGAGTACCACTTCGCTGGCGATATTAGACAAGTAAAGTGCTTCTTCAACGGCAGTATTGCCACCGCCGATGACGGCAACCTTCTGGTTGCGGTAGAAAAAGCCGTCGCAGGTGGCGCAGGCGGATACGCCTCGGCCTTTAAAAGCTTCTTCGGAGTCTAGGCCAAGGTATTTGGCCGACGCCCCGGTAGCAATAATGAGAGCGTCACAGCTATAAATAGCGTTATCGCCTTCTAGAATAAACGGCTTCTGTTGGACGTTAACCTTGTTGATATGGTCGTAAACCATCTGTGTATCGAAACGTTCTGCGTGCTGTTGCATGCGCACCATCAGGTCTGGCCCCTGCAGACCCTCGACGTCGCCCGGCCAATTATCTACTTCGGTTGTGGTGGTCAGCTGTCCGCCAGGCTGAATGCCAGCAATAACCACTGGCTTTAGGTTCGCACGAGCGGCGTACACGGCGGCGGTATAGCCAGCTGGCCCGGAACCCAGAATGATCAGTCGGTGGTGCTGAACGTCGCTCATTAATCTCTCCACAGCGTAAAAGTAAAAGGCAGGGTGTCGGCAGTGTTGTTCCGGCAATGACTATTGCAATGACTGGCACCTGAGGGCGAGGAAATTACATGAAATTTCATGGGCGTAGAAGACCTCTTATGGCTTTGTGACTGTGTAAGTGCCAGTACGGTTGTCACGGGGGTGGCTAATTGTTATTTTTTTGAGTGTTGTTCAAATCAACGAAATTTCAATAAATTCCATATAAAACAAATATTTATCGCGTTTTCTCAGACAGTGGCGTTGTGATGTCTCTGACGAATATCCTGCTAATACAGAGTCGATCTATAGATGCTAGAGCTAGCCGCTATGGATAACTGTTTGACAACAGTTCCGTTGAATCGTGGCGACCGTTATAGGTTCTTGCGGGACGCGCCTTGATTAGCCTTGCCCTTTGGCACTGCTGGCTCGACAATGTCGGCGACTTATTCGGCATGTCGCCGACACCGGCTGCTTTCTGCTTATCGCTTGCAGGGATGTGCGCTGGAGCTGACGGCGCTGCAAGGGTAGTATTCCTCGTATATTCAAAACGTTAGTGATGAAACTTTGAGTAAATTAAAAGATAAAGTTGTTGAGCCCGGCTGGGCTAGCCATTTGCGTCGAGGCCTTTTTGAAGCCTTGGTGATTGCGCTGTTGATCCTGTCGGGTTTTTTGCTGCTGTCCCAATTGACCTATTACGCCAAAGATCCAAGTTGGAATTATATGGTCGACGTATCGGTGGTACGTAACGGGGGAGGGCGCGCAGGAGCGTTTTGCGCGGGAGCATTGTTCATGGTGTTTGGCTATTTGGCCTACCTGTTTCCGTTGCTGATTTCCTATTGGGGCGTACGGGTTTTGCGTGAACGCCATTCGGGGCTGAGCGGCTCGTGGCCTATGTTTAGTGTTCGTTTGGTGGGGTTTGTGCTGACCATGCTTGCCGGTACGGGGCTTAGCCATATGCATTTCGGCGGCAACGGCAGTCCGTTGCCGGAAGATTCCGGTGGTGTATTGGGGCAGATCGTCGGCGATGCGGCCTTGGGCGGTTTTAACCCGCTTGGCGGCACCATGATGCTGGTCGCGCTGTTTCTCATTGGCGTTACCATATTTACGGATATTTCTTGGATAACGCTGGCCGAAAAGCTGGGCGCGGCAACGAGTCGTTTTCTAACAAATGTACCGGTTCGCTGGTTGGCGTTTAAAGAGAAGCGCGAAGACAAGAAAGTTGCCCAGCAAGTTGTTGTGCAGCGTAAGGCGTCGTTTGACGCGGGTAAAAAGATACAGGATGCGCGCAAGCCTCCAGCAATTGTGAAGCCAACCAAGCTGCCAGAGAAAAGTGAGCGGGCACAAAAGGAAAAACAACAGCCTCTGTTTGTCTCTCAAGTTAGCGGGTCTTTGCCGCCGCTGTCGTTACTTGATGCGGCAGGCGAGGACAATCGCGGCGGCTTTTCTGACGAAACGCTCAATAGCATGTCGCGGTTGCTTGAATTGAAGCTGCGCGACTTTAATGTCGAGGCGGAAGTGGTGGCGGTGCAGCCCGGTCCGGTTATTACACGATTTGAAATACAGCCTGCCGCTGGGATTAAAGTCAGTAAGATTTCCAATTTGGCCAAGGATTTGGCGCGCTCTTTGGCCGTCATCAGTGTGCGTGTGGTGGAAGTGATTCCGGGTAAAACCACAGTTGGTATCGAAATTCCGAACGAGCAACGTGAAATGATTCGCTTTACCGAAGCGGTGGCGTCACGGGCATTTGATGAGGCGTCTTCTCCGCTCACGCTCGCGCTCGGTAAAGATATTAGTGGTTTGCCGGTGGTCGCAGATCTGGCCAAAATGCCGCACTTGCTGGTTGCCGGTACTACCGGCTCGGGTAAGTCCGTTGGCCTGAATGCGATGCTGTTGTCGATTATGTTTAAGTCTGCGCCAGACGATGTGCGCATGATTATGATCGATCCGAAAATGTTGGAGCTTGCGGTCTATGACGGTATTCCGCACCTACTGACACCGGTTGTGACCGACATGAAAGATGCTGCCGCCGCGTTGCGTTGGGGCGTCGGCGAAATGGAGCGCCGTTATCGTTTAATGGCGTCTTTGGGGGTACGTAATCTGGCTGGCTTTAATCGCAAGGTTCTTGATGCGGAAAAAGCCGGTACGCCACTGAAAGACCCCTTGTGGAAACCTAACGATCCGATGAACTTGGATGAGCCGGCGCCGATGCTTGAGAAGCTGCCGTATATCGTCATTGTCGTCGATGAATTCGCTGACATGATTATGATTGTCGGTAAAAAAGTCGAAGAACTGATTGCGCGTATTGCTCAGAAAGCTCGTGCGGCAGGCATTCATCTTATTCTTGCCACGCAGCGGCCATCCGTTGATGTGATCACCGGCCTGATTAAAGCGAACGTACCGTCGCGTATGGCGTTTCAGGTGTCTTCGAAGATCGATTCCAGAACGGTGCTCGATCAAGGTGGGGCAGAGCAGTTGCTTGGCCACGGTGACATGCTTTATTTGCCGGTTGGTTCCAGTGTTCCGGAACGTGTTCACGGTGCGTTTGTCTCAGATGAAGAGGTGCATCGCGTTTGTGATGATTGGCGTAAGCGCGGCGAACCGAACTATCTCGAAGAAATTCTCCAAGGTGGCGTTGATGGTGTCAGCATTCCAGGCTTTGAGAATGAAAGTGATGACGCCGAACAAGACGCCCTTTATGACGAAGCGGTTGGCTTTGTTTTAGAGACACGTCGCGCGTCGATTTCATCGGTGCAGCGGAAATTTAAAATTGGTTATAACCGTGCAGCACGCTTGGTGGAAGCGATGGAAATGGCAGGGGTGGTGAGTTCACCTGCCCATAATGGCCAGCGTGAAGTGCTGGCGCCAGCCGGTGGGGGTTAATTGATGAGAAGGTTGATGGGCAACGGGATGAGTAAAGTTCGTATTGGCTCGTTATTGCTGTCGGCACTATTTTTGTCGTCAGCCGCTTGGAGCTCGCCCGCGTCGGAGTTAGTCGTTCTGCTTGAAGGGCTGAAGTCTATGCAGGGGCGCTTTGAGCAGGTGGTGCTGGATCAAGGCGGCACCCGACTGCAGGAAGCGCAGGGCGCCATGACATTGGCCCGCGGCAATCGTTTTTATTGGCACACTCTGTCGCCATATGAACAGCTAGCGGTGTCTGACGGGAAAACGTTGTGGGTGTATGACGCGGATTTAGAGCAAGTCGTTGAGCGCCCTATGGGCGTTCAAGTGGCGAACACGCCAGCGCTGTTGTTCGGTGGCAATCCAGAGAAAGTGACGCAGGCGTTTGCGGTTGAGCAATCAGAAGATAACGGCGGTTACGCCACCTTTTTGTTGCGCCCGCGTGCGGATGACCCACTGTTCGATGTTTTAGAAGTTCGTTTTCAGAAGGGCAAGCCTTTGTCGATGCGTTTAGAAGACGCACTTGGCCAGCAAACGTCCATAGACTTTCGTGATGTGGTATTGAACAAGACAATTCCTGCGTCCCGCTTTCAGTTTGTCGCGCCGGAAGGCACGGATGTGATTCGGCAGCAAGAATGAGTGATCTGTTCGAAGACGCTTCGCTTTCCTCGCAGCCCGCACGGAATGCCACATCAATTTCTGGTCACCAGCCGCTTGCGGCGCGTATGCGTCCGCAAGGCGTGGATGAATACGTAGGGCAAAGCCATCTGCTCGGTGACGGCAAACCGCTGCGTCGCGTTTTCGATCAGCACCAGCTCCACTCCATGATTCTTTGGGGGCCTCCCGGCACCGGTAAAACCACCTTGGCATTAATGTTGGCTGGTGCGGTAGACGCTTATTTTGTCACGCTGTCTGCAGTTCTTGCTGGCGTAAAGGATATTCGCGAAGCGGTCGCGCAGGCGCGCCAGCGTTTAACATCGGGGCAAAGAACGGTACTTTTTGTCGACGAAGTGCACCGTTTTAATAAATCTCAGCAGGACGCATTTTTGCCGCACGTGGAAGATGGCACGATTATTTTTATTGGTGCCACCACTGAAAACCCGTCATTCGAACTCAATAATGCACTGTTATCACGGGTGAGAGTTTATCGATTAAGAAGTCTGCAGGCCGATGAGCTTGCGGGCTTGCTTGATCGCGCGTTGGCGCTGCCAGAGTTAAATCATATTGAAATGCCGGAAGACGCGCGCGAAGCATTGCTGTCTAACGCCGACGGTGATGCTCGGCGGTTGCTGAACTTACTGGAAGTGGCGACGGATTTACTCGACGGTGATAACGTGCTCGATCTGCCTAAAGTACGCGAATTGTTGCGCGACTCTTTGCGGCGCTTCGATAAAGGCGGCGATCTTTTCTATGACCAAATTAGCGCGCTGCATAAGTCGGTGCGTGGCTCTGATCCTGATGCGGCGCTGTATTGGCTTGCGCGGATGCTTGATGGCGGTTGTGACGCCCTGTATCTAGCGCGTCGCGTTGTGCGGATGGCCAGTGAAGATATTGGTAACGCTGACCCTCGCGCCATGCCGTTATGTTTGAGCGCATGGCAGGTGCAAGAGCGACTTGGCAGTCCCGAAGGGGAGCTGGCCTTGGCGCAAGCCGTTGCGTATATCGCGGTGGCGCCAAAGAGTAATGCGGTTTATAGCGCATGGAATCAGGCCCAAGCGTGGGTTCGTAGTCATCCAAGCGATGAGGTGCCATTACACCTGCGCAACGCGCCAACGAAGCTGATGAAAGACGAGGGCTACGGTGCGGAGTATCATTACGCCCATGATTATCCTGATGCCTACGTGGCCGGTGAAAACTATTTCCCGGAGGGAATGGGGCAGCCAACATTCTATCAGCCAGTTGCGCGAGGCTTGGAAAGCCGAATCGGCGACAAGATTGCGGATTGGAAGCGTCGTAACGCTGCAAGCGAGTGGCAGCGCTCGAAAGGAAAGCGTTAGTCAGTAGCGGTAAGAAAGGTTATCGCATAAACGGTGTTGCCGTGCTGATAGATCATAGGAGAGTGACATGAACGGAATGGCTAGTGGTTGGCAGGTGTTTGCTGTTGCCTGCGGCGGTGCAGTGGGAGCAACCGCGCGCTATCTCGTATCGGTTCGTTGGTTGGGGGTTGCTGAGATGCCCGCTTGGCCTTGGGCGACATTTTTCGTCAACGTAACGGGTGCCTTTTTGTTTGGTCTCTTGGCGGTTGCATTGGCGTCATCAGCGAGTATGAACGACAACCTTCGACTTGCGTTAATGACTGGTGTGCTTGGTGCGTTTACGACGTATTCGACGTTTTCATTTGAAATGGTGCGGATGCTTGAACTTAAAGCTATTGGGTTGGCGCTTGGCTACGGTATCGGTAGCATGGCCGCCTGTGTGGCATTGGCGGCGCTGGGATTGATGATAGGCCGCGCAATATTCGAGTAGCGATTGGTGCGCTGATTTATTTTACGTTCACGATTTGTCTGTAAACGCTTTGCTAATTGTTACCCTTAATTTCCATTAATAATTGTCATTAGGAATTTTGTAGATGTTGGATATTCGTGAATTACGTCAGGCAGGAGAAGAAATCACCGCCAAGCTTGCCCGTCGAGGCTTTACATTCGATCTGGCCGCTTTTCAGGCTCTTGATGCCCAGCGTAAACAAGCGGATATCCGTTCTCAAGAGCTTCAGGCGCGACGTAAATCGGCGTCGAAAGAAATAGGTCAGCTGGTTAAGTCGGGCTTAACGGTTGATCAGGCGAAAGAAAAGGTCGCCACTATTTTGGTTGAAATTGATACCGAGATGGCTTCAGAAGTGGCAAGGGCAGAAACCATTAATGCAGAGCTTCATGCGTTGCTGATGGGCGTGCCGAATGTGCCGCAACATGATGTGCCGGAGGGAAAAAACGAAGACGACAATGTCGAGGTTCGCCGTTGGGGCACTGTGCGTGAGTTTGATTTTACCCCGCGCGACCACGTAGATGTTGCCGAGTCGTTATCTGATGGCACCATCGACTTTGAGCGCGCCTCAAAGTTGTCAGGCGCGCGCTTTGCGGTACTCTCTGGCACGGTGGCGCGCCTGCATCGCGCGTTAATCGACTTTATGCTCGATATGCATACTCAGCAGCACGGCTATCAGGAAGTGTATGTGCCGTACTTGGTTGGTCCAGAAGCGCTACGCGGTACGGGACAGCTGCCAAAGTTTGAAGAAGATTTGTTTAAGGTTAGTGGTGAACGTGAGCTATACCTAATTCCAACGGCGGAAGTGCCGGTGACAAATCTTGTGGCTCAAGAAATTGTCGAAGCTGATGCGCTGCCGCTAAAGTTTGCCTGCCATACCCCGTGCTTTCGATCGGAAGCGGGCAGTCATGGCCGTGATACGCGTGGCATGATTCGTCAGCATCAATTTGAAAAAGTTGAAATGGTGCAGTTAGTGCCGGCGGGGCAATCGGATCAAGCGTTGGAATCTCTGACTGGGCATGCTGAAGCTATTTTGCAGGCGCTTGAGTTGCCTTATCGGGTGGCGCTGTTGTGTGCGGGCGATATTGGCTTTTCTGCTGCTAAAACCTACGACCTGGAAGTTTGGCTTCCGACCCAAAATACGTTCCGTGAAATTTCATCATGCTCTAATTTCGAAGACTATCAAACGCGTCGTATGCAGGCGCGCTGGCGTAATCCGGAAACCGGTAAGCCTGAGCTGCTGCATTCGATTAACGGTTCAGGTCTTGCAGTGGGCCGTACCCTAGTGGCGATTTTGGAAAATTATCAGAACGCGGACGGCTCGGTTACGGTGCCCGTCGCTTTACGTGGCTATCTCGGTGGTAAGACTGTGCTTGGAGAAAACAAAGCATTGCCAGGAGCCGTGCTCTAATGGATTACTTGCCGGTTGCGTGGCGTTTGAAAGCAGAGCTTGCGTTGGTTGTTGGTGGCGGCGAAGTGGCAATGCGTAAGGCACGCCTTTTGATTCGTGCCGGTGCGGTATTGAGGGTCGTGGCGCCAGAGATAGATGGTGAGTTTGCGGCGCTGGTGCGCGAGAACGGCGGCAGCTTGCTGGAGGAGCGTTATCGAGAAACACATCTCGATGGTGTTGCCTTGGCTATCGGCGCGACCGATGACCAGAGCGTGAATCAAGCGTTGCATGATGACGCCAAAGTAGCGCGTGTGCCGGTAAATATTGTCGATAATCCTGCGCTGTGTACGTTTATTTTTCCGGCGATTATTGATCGTAGTCCGCTGCTGATTAGTATCAGCTCGGGCGGCGCGTCGCCTGTTTTAGCGCGTTGGTTAAGAGCAAAAATAGAATCAACTTTGCCTGCTAGATTGGGTGAGCTGGCAACGTTGATGGGCGACTTTCGTAAGAAGCTCGCTGGTCGTTTACCATCAATCGGTGCTCGGCGTTTATTTTGGGAAGGCGTTCTAGATAGCCCTATCGCAGAGCAAGCTTTGGCGGGTCGAGTGGATCAGGCCCGTGCGGGTTTGCAGAAAGCGATCGATGACGCGGATGCAGAAACCTTGTCCCGTGGAGAAGTCTTTTTAGTGGGGGCAGGTCCAGGTGATCCTGATTTGCTCACCTTTAGGGCGCTACGTTTACTGCAAAAAGCAGATGTCGTTTTGTATGACCGTCTCGTGTCACCGGGCGTACTTGAGCTGGCTCGGCGTGATGCGGAAATGGTCTATGTTGGCAAAGCGCGAGCGGATCACGCACTGCCGCAGGATAATATTAATGATTTGTTGGTGCACTACGCTCAGCAAGGTAAAAAGGTGTGCCGACTGAAAGGCGGCGACCCTTTTATTTTTGGGCGTGGCGGCGAAGAGATCGATAGTATTGCTGAGGCGGGCATCGATTTCCAAGTTGTTCCCGGCGTGACCGCTGCAGCCGGCTGCGCCGCCTATGCAGGTATTCCGTTAACTCATCGCGATCATGCTCAGTCGGTTAGGTTCGTGACGGGGCACCGTAAAGATGGTTCTGTGAGTTTGCCGTGGGATACGTTGGTGACACCGGGCGAAACCTTGGTGTTCTATATGGGGCTGGTGAGTCTGCCTGAAATTAGTAAGAACCTTGTTGCACAAGGGATGCGTTCGGATATGCCGGCGGCATTAATTTCTCGTGGCACGACCACTGAGCAAGAAGTGATTGTCGGTACGATTGGTTCCTTGCCTGCGGACATTGCTGAGCGAGAAATTCATGCGCCGACGCTAATTATTGTTGGCGATGTTGTTGGCGTATACCCACGTTATAGCTGGTTTCAAACGGATAAGTAGCTGGTCTTGCAGGCAAAAAGAATTCGCCAGCAGGGCTGATTCCTACGACAGCTAATGATCTAACTGACCTTGTGGGAGCTTGCTTGCAGGCGAATGTTTTATTCCAAAGCCTATCGCTTGCAAGCAACCTCCCACAAAGGATAAGCCACACCGAAGGGTGCGGATCTTCTACAAGTAAGCGGGATCATGTAGGTCGAAGGAATTCGCCAGAAAGGCAAACTCCTACGGTTACATTCATCGGACGAACCCTGTGGGAGGCTGCTTGCAGGCGAAAGGACTTCTATTAAGCGCTCATCGCTTGCAAGAAAATATCCACAAAAATAAATCACGCTGTGATTTTCTTTTCCTGCCGAATCTCTAAATGCGATCTTTGTTTCGTTTCCGCCAGTATTCTTCGGCCATATCCATCGCGACGGCTTGATCGTCTGCCAGCCCTGCGGTAAATAAAACCACTGCTGCGGTGCCAATAACCGCGTGCTCCCCGTAGTGGCCTGCGTCGTTTTCGTCACCGCGCCACAACGCTTTTAACGGTTCGACGGAGGCGTCACCGGGCGGCGTTTGTCGCGCCATACTGGCAGGCCAACTCACTTCCGAACGTTTTTCTTTCTGTAGGCCAAATAACTTTGTATCAGCATCTGGTCGCAGCTCGATTTCGCCGCCTTCACCTTTAAAAAGCGTTAGTCGCTGTTCTTGAAGAATTTCTGCCGCGCCGCGCTGTAAAGTGATGTAAGCGGGGTGGAAGACGGATTGCAGTGACACGGGGGCGCCGGTCGGGTTCATGCAGCGAGTGAGGGTGTTGATTGGTGAGCGCAGGCCCAGTTGATAACGCATGCTGAGTAAGTCATCAAGCTGTGGGCACATAATGTCGAGCCCGAGATAACAAAACGCGTTTTGATCAAGTTGTGTTGCCGCCTGCTCAATAGAGCTTGCGATGGGGATGCCGAGTTGCGCCAGTGCTTGGTCGCTGTAGAGTCTGCCGTGAGTATGCGCGGCGCCCCCATGCATAAAGATGCGGTGCTGATTGTCAGCAAGTAAAAGCGCAGACAGCAGGTACCAAGGGTGATGTTTTTTCTTTCCGGCATAACTAGGCCAATCAATATCGGCTGTGGGTAATGGTGGTTGGTGTTGCGCTAGCCAGCCACGACAGGCTTCAACAAAACCCGCCAGTTCTTCCGGTGTCTCTTCTTTGACTCGCAGCAGCATGAGATAAGCGCCGACTTGCGCCTCCGTAGCGTGGCCATCGAGGATCATTTCGAAGGATTGCTTTGCTTCCTCGTAAGTAAAATCTCGGCGTGAGCGTTTGCCGCGGCCAATGGTGCGAACAAACTCAGCGAAGGGATGCTCGATGTGATTAGCTGGCGTTGCCGATAAGGTCATAGCGAATCGTTTCTCTATATACGTTGGTAGAGCTTAATGTTTTGGTCTTGGTTAGATTTTGTGTCGTCAGAAGGTAAGGCTCAAGCCGTTGCGTTGCTATACGTCTGGGTACCATGACACGCTGGCCGCATGTTTTTCTGTTAGCTCGAGTAATGCTGCCGCATCGATATAGGTTAATGGCAACGCTCCGCCGAGAGTCGTTTGCGTAGCGCTAGATAAAATATGCACGTTGGCGCTTATAAGCGATGCCAGCGGCGTGAGCGCATCGGTGCATGAGGCGTGATCGGCGCCGTGATCAAGTAAAACAATATCGTCCTCATTGCTGATCAGCTTGATGGCGCTTTCGAGGCGTGGGTCATGTTGTGGTAACGCGATAAGATGTAGCACAGCATGAGCCTTATAGGTTGATGGCTAAACGAGCTGACTGTGCGAGCACTTTCAGTTCATGGCGAGATATTGGTGAGCAGGGAATCAGTGTATCGAAATCTGCGGTTTCCGTCGGTGTGTCGGGTAATTCCATAAAGACTTCTGCAACGCCCAGACTCGGTAACATGGCGAGTAGGTTGTTGTCAGGGTAGCGAGACTTGTCCAGTTGCTTAATGCCAAGCTGACTGAACACTAGCGTCATTGGCAGGGCAAAGGCACTGAGGGTCGCGAGTAGGTCTTGCTGTTCGCGAGCGGCGAACGGCGCGTCTGGGTCGCGGGAAAGCAGCACAAGAATCATCCGAAACTCACTACGCGGTCGCTGTTCGCGAGTGCGTCCGCCAGCTGGCCAAGCCCTGAGACTTGGAAAGAAGGGGCAATATGTTCAAACGTTGATGTCGCTGATAGGGATTCGTTTTCCGAGACAAGTCCTCTACGCACAGCGGCGCTGACGCAGGCGACAGCGTCGAGATGGTTTTCTGAGACAAATTGCTGCCATGCTCTTTGTTGCGATGGGCTGGTGCCGGTGTTTTTTTTGGCGAGCATCACACCATCGCGATAAAAGAAAAGCCGATACAGTGTGTGGCCAGAGTGAATAATGGCCTGCGCCAGTGACAGCGCAGAGATGGCGCCGTTGTCGGCCTTATCTGAATAAATGATCAGACTATATTTCATTTTTTTAGCGGCCATTTATTGTGCATTAGCGAGGGCAAAGCCCGTAAACATCACGCCCGCCGAGGCGCCTTAATGCTCGCATCATAGAATGCTCTAGTGCAATTGCAAGCAAAGCGGTTGACTGGGGCGGGGGCTCAGGTATTATGCCCGCGCGATGGAGGGGTGGCTGAGTGGCCGAAAGCACCGGTCTTGAAAACCGGCGACGGGTGACCGTCCGTGGGTTCAAATCCCACCCCCTCCGCCATATATTAAAAAGCGCCGAAAGGCGCTTTTTTTATGCCTGTAAGCTTTCTGCTCAGGATCTTTCTCGCTATCACAGTTGTTCCGTAGGGTTTAAAGTGGCTCGTAGCGCGCGATGAGGCAATGAATCGCTTTCGGATTACACGAGGTGGGGTGCACATCTCACGCCCGAGCTTTCTAAGCGGTCTAGTCTTTGCGCTTCATTTGGGGAGTGAGCAGCGGTATTCTCGAACAATGATTGTGAGCGCCAGAACTCGGTATGGCGTAAGAGAAGTATCGGGTCGTTGCGTTCAGTCTGAATCAAGGATGATTTAATGGAGACAAAGAATGATTAAAATAATGGTTGTGGACGATCATGACCTCGTTCGTACAGGGATTAGTCGTATGCTGGCAGACGTGGCCGGCATTGAAGTTATCGGTGAGGCCGCCAGTGGGGAAGAAGCAGTAGCGCTAGCACGTAAGCTTGACCCAGATGTTGTATTGATGGATGTCAAAATGCCCGGCATTGGTGGCTTAGAGGCCACTAAGAAAATGCTTCGGCACGACGATGGCGTGCGTGTCATTGCCGTAACAGTGTGCGAGGAAGAGCCGTTTCCGTCTCGTTTGATGAAAGCTGGCGCGGCAGGCTACCTAACGAAAGGCGCGGCACTGGAAGAAATGGTCCGCGCGATCAAGATAGTACATGCGGGGCAGCGTTACATTAGCCCGCAAATAGCTCAAGCGATGGCCTTAAAGCCCTTTAATACCGCTGATACCGCGCCAATGGAGTTGCTGTCCGAGCGTGAGCTGCAAATTATGATGATGATTGTGAACTGTCATAAGGTTCAGAGTATTTCGGATAAACTGTGCTTGTCGCCGAAAACAGTGAACACCTACCGCTATCGTATTTTCGACAAGCTCGGCATTACCAGTGATGTGGAGATGACGGTGATGGCGATGCGCTGGGGGATGGTTGACGATAATGCGTCGGTAAGCTTGGCGGCACTGTCTGGATAACGCTGGCTGAATGGCATAATGCTGCGCAGAGACATGCTGCGCTAAATACAAAAAGGGGCTTAATGGCCCCTTTTTGTATTTAGCGCTTCAGCGCAAGGGCGTTGTTCGGCTACCCTTCATGACAATGCTGGCCTAGGGAGTTCTTCAGAGGCTCCCTCACATACAACCCCTCTGAGTGATTGTTTTGAGTAAAAGTCTTTTTGATTCGCGCGCTTTTTTAGCTTCTTGTAGTTCGTTACCAGGCGTTTATCGAATGTCTGGTAGTGACGGCAAGCTGCTGTACATCGGTAAGGCGCGTGACTTGCGTGCGCGACTTACTAGCTATTTCGTGGGCAATATCACTAGTGCAAAGACGCGTGCACTAGTGTCTCGGATCGCGACAATTGACGTGACAGTGACCCATAGCGAGGCGGAAGCTTTGTTGCTGGAGCAGTCTCTAATTAAGCAGCATCGTCCGCCGTACAACATTCTTTTACGTGACGACAAATCCTACCCCTATATCCGCATCACCACGTCAGATGAATGGCCGCGTGTAGCATTTCATCGCGGTCAACGTCGCAGCGGCTCGCGCTATTTTGGTCCTTATCCAAGCGGCGCGAGTGTGCGTGAAGCGTTGGCGCTGCTAGAGAAGGTCTTCCAGTTACGAAACTGCCGAGACAGCTATTTCCGAAATCGTACGCGGCCCTGTCTGCAGTATGAAATTCGCCGCTGTACTGCGCCTTGCGTGGGTTTGGTGTCTGAGCAGGATTACGCCCGGCAGGTGCAGATGGCGATGGCCTTTCTTGATGGCAAAGATGCCAGCGTGACTGACCAGATGACGCAGCTGATGGAGCAGGCTGCCGAGGCACTTAATTTTGAGGCGGCGGCGGATATTCGTGATCGATTGTCTGCTATTCGGCAAGTTCAGCAAAAACAGAATGTGGATACGGGCAGTGGCGATGTCGATGTCATCGCGGTTGGTATTCGTCATGGCTTGGCGCTGATTGAGATTCTGATGATTCGGGGCGGGCGCATGCTCGGCCATCGTACGATTAAGCCTGTAGCGCGTGGCGAGGATAGCGAGGCGACGGTGTTGTCGGCATTTTTGCCTGCCTATTATTTAAATGAGCGCCCAGATCAAAAGTGGCCTGCGGAAATCATTGTCGAGCATGAGCTTGAAGACGGTGTCGCGATTGTTGAAGCCATCGGTCAGCGTTTTGCGCGAAAAGTTCGGCTCGCCCATAGCGTACGCGGTCAGCGCGCCGCCTGGCTTAACATGGCCCAACAAAATCTCGACCAAGCGTTGACGGTCCAGCTGATGGCGGCGGCCAGTCTGCAGCAGCGCTTTGATGCATTGATTGAGTTGCTGGCATTGCCGGAGCCGATTGAACGTATTGAATGCTTTGATATTAGCCATACTCAGGGCGAAAAAGCGGTTGCGTCATGTGTTGTTTTTGGTCCGGAGGGTGCGTTAAAGGGCGATTATCGTCGTTTTAACGTTGAGCCAGAGGTGGGGGGCGATGATTATGCAGCGATGGAAGAGGCTGTTCGGCGGCGTTATCAACGCGTGCAAAAAGAGCAGGGTAAGTTGCCAGGGTTGCTGCTAATCGACGGAGGTAAAGGGCAGGTGGGTCGTGCCTGCAAAGTGTTAGTCGAGCTTGGCTTGGATCAGGACGTGCCGGTGCTCGGTATCGCGAAGGGGCCGTCACGTAAGGCTGGAGAAGAAGTGCTTATTGCCGGTGACGGGCGTGAGTGGTTGCCGGGCCCAGATCATGTCGGTCTGCATTTGCTACAACAAGTGCGCGACGAAGCGCACCGGTTTGCGATTACAGGGCATCGACAGCGTCGCGGTAAAGCGCGCAATCAGTCTGCACTCGAAGAAGTGCCGGGAGTTGGCGCGGTACGTCGCAAAGCATTGCTGTCCTATTTTGGGGGGCTAGACCAGCTGCGCAATGCCTCGGCCGAGCAAATAAGCCGCGTAAATGGGATCAGTAAAGCACTGGCGAGCCACATTTATGCGTGGTTGCACGAGACATGATTAGCTAAAGATTGGCTGTGTGGCGGCTATTTTTTGACTGAGCGATAAAATGATTAGCATGAGGGGCGTGAGTAGAAGGGGGTTGTTCGCTATACTTGGCGCTTTCCGGCAAACCCATATTGAGCATCGATGACCTCCGAGACACCTCGTTTGACGCTTCCGAACATGATCACGCTGGCTCGTTTGGCGCTTATTCCGGTTTTTGTTCTGGCTTTTTACCTTCCTTATCGTCATGCGGCGATTGCAGCAGCCATTATTTTTGTCATTGCCGGCATTACTGATGCCTTGGATGGCTATTTGGCGCGTCGTATGGGGCTGACGAGCCGTTTCGGTGCGTTTCTCGACCCCGTTGCGGATAAGTTAATGGTGGCGGCGGCGTTGGTTATGCTGGTGCACCAACACAACACTATCTGGCTGACGTTGCCATCGATTGTGATTATCTCTCGCGAAATCACCGTGTCTGCCTTGCGTGAATGGATGGCCGAGATTGGCGCGCGCGCGCGCGTGGCGGTGAGCGGAATCGGCAAAGTAAAAACTATTCTGCAGATTGTGGCGATTACCGGCTTGCTCGCGCGTTCGCCGTTAGTGGATAGCGCTGGCGACATTATTATGACGCCATTTTTGTGGCTGAGTTACAGCGCGCTTTACGTCGCCACGGTGCTCACTTTATGGTCAATGTTTGCCTATTTAAGAGCGGCATGGCCTGAACTTTGGCCGAGTCGGCGATAAACCAACCAATCAGGCGCGCCTTGGGTGTTGGATGCTTGACACTAAGGGGGCGAGCGTTAGAATGCGTCTCCTCCGACGTGGAACCAGTTGTTAGGTAATGCGTAGGGGTTTGCGGGAATAGCTCAGTTGGTAGAGCGCAACCTTGCCAAGGTTGAGGTCGCCGGTTCGAACCCGGTTTCCCGCTCCAAGTTTTCGAGCCTCGGTTACCCGAGGTTTTTTGTGTCCCTTGTTTCAGTCTGTTGTCTGGGTTGGTATCAAGGTAGTAGTTATAGGCGCGGTGGCAGAGTGGTTATGCAGCGGACTGCAACTCCGTAAACGCCGGTTCGATTCCGACCCGCGCCTCCATTATTACAAGCCGTACTGCCCGGATGGCGAAATTGGTAGACGCAAGGGACTTAAAATCCCTCGGCCATCGCGGCCGTGCCGGTTCGATTCCGGCTCCGGGCACCATTCCTCAGATCTTTCAGTAACAAAAAACCCTCGCAAATCAAGCTGCTTAGCTTCTTCCCTTCAGGTAGTTTATGGTTCTATCAGGCCGAGCTGTCTGCTAGCCTAATGCCTTAGTCGTACGGCTCTTGGTCGTGCAAAAAACAAGAACATCCTGCGTAGGGAGCAGAGATCATCGTGAAGCTGATGAACTGGTTCGGAGACTTGTCCGTTCGCGTAAAAATTCTGTGCGTCGCTGGCTTGGGTATTGGGTCGTTTCTAGTCTATTTCCTATATAGCTACGTCGTTGCCGAGTCGAGCATTGCTGACCTTGTGCAAATTGAGCAAAAGGACTTCGTGCTGCTCGAAGCCGCGTCGCAAAATAATATTGCGCTTTTTTCTGCACGGGATGCGCTGGTTAGAGCCATGACGTCCGCTGACCAAGAAGCGTTGAGTGATGCGGTTAGGCTTGCGGCTCAGTCGGTCCAGAACATGGAAGCGATGGTGACAGTTGATCCTGAGCTTGAGGAAGACGTCCAGGCGCTAACGCATGCGTTTGAAGCTTACTTTGATGCGGGGCAAGAGTTTGCCAGTGCGCAAATGGCGGGCAAGCTTTCGGAAGATCAGTTTTATGATGGTTTAGCGAATGTCTCGCAGCTACGCGATCAGTTTGAGCGCATGCAGGAAGACTTCCAAGATGCACGCTATGAAACGTTTTATGATCATTTAAGTGGCACTCGCGAAAGCACGATTCAAACGCGATTTATCGGCTTAGGGGTTGTTTCACTTGCGATCCTTCTGCTCGCGTTCATTACTTTGCGCGTTACTCGCAGTATTGTTCGACCGTTGAGTTATGCCGTGACTGTCGCGGGCAATATAGCCGATGGCGATTGGGATCGCGATATCGAAGTAACGTCCCGTGATGAGACAGGACGATTGTTGCGCGCTATTCGACAAATGCGTGATGCGCTTAAATCTCGTCGTGACGAAGATCAACGTGAAGAGCGGAAGAAAAGCCGCATCGCTGAGCTTAATGATCGTATGCGCGGTGATATGAGTTTGCAGCAGCTTGGCAACAATATGCTGACCCATTTGGTGCCAGCCTTAGATGCGCAAGTTGGCGCATTTTATGTTTATAACTCGGAAACGCAGAAGCTTGTTTTAAATAGCTCTTATGCGATGCAGCGTCGCCGCAATATTGCTAATGAATTTTCGCTTGGCGAGTCATTGGTTGGCCAGTGCGCCATGGAGCAAAAGCAAATTCTATTAGAGCGTGTGCCAGAAGATTACGTTGTCATTTCCTCTGCAACGGGCTCCGCAGTGCCGCGCAATATTGTCGTTACGCCAATTGTTCATGAGGATGAGTTAAAGGGTGTTCTCGAAATAGGTGCGTTTCGTGACTTCGAATCTGACGACTTGGCCATGCTTGAAGAGGGCGTGCATGCAGTAGCGATCGCGGTGCATACGTCAGAGAGTAGGGTGAAGCTCGCTACGATGCTCGCGCAGACGCAGCAGCAAGCGGATGCGTTAGTAGCGCAAAAGCAGGAATTGAGCACCGTCAATGAAGATCTAGAAGAGCAGGCGATGGAACTTGCTGCGTCTGAGTCTCGGCTTCAGCAGCAACAGGAAGAATTGCGGGCGATTAATGAGGAACTTGAAGCTCAGGCGCAAGCTTTGCGCGCATCTGAGGAAAGTCTTCAGGCTCAGCAAGAAGAACTTCGAGTAACCAATGAAGAACTTGAGGCGCAGGCCAACGTGTTGGCACAGCAAAAATCAGATGTCTCGCAAAAGAATAAAGAACTCGAAATTCTTAAAGGTGATTTGGAAGAGAAAATTCGCGAGCTTGAGCTATCGTCTAAGTATAAGTCCGAGTTTCTTTCTACGATGTCCCATGAATTACGCACGCCTCTCAATAGTATTCTTATTTTGTCCAATGCTCTGAGTCAGAATAAGAAAGGTAATTTGAACGACAAGCAGATAGAGCATGCGCAGGTTATTCATGGAGCGGGATCAGACTTACTATCGCTGATTAATGACATTCTCGACATCTCGAAAATTGAAGAAGGCAAGATGGATGTCATCATTGATGACCTCGAGATGAATGAGTTAGCGGACCACTTTAGGAAGCATTTTGCGCATATCGCTGAAAACAGCGGCCTCTACTTCAAAGTAGAGCTGGGCGAAAATCTACCGCCGCGACTCTTTACAGACCGTCAGCGGATGGAGCAGATCATTAAGAATTTGCTTTCAAACGCGATGAAGTTTACCGAAAACGGCGGCGTAACACTGCGTTTCGATATGCCAACTGCGGATGAGATGCCCAATCGTAATTTGTTGGCGGGGCAAACGATGCGCCTTTCCGTTATTGATACAGGCATTGGTATTGCGGAGGATAAGCAGAAGCTTATATTTGAAGCATTCCAGCAGGCCGATGGTACAACCAGTCGTAAATACGGTGGAACAGGGCTTGGCTTGACGATCTCTCGGGAATTATCGCGGCTGCTTGGCGGTGACATTGGTATCGCCAGTGACGGCGCAGGCCAAGGTTCCTCGTTTATGTTGTTCCTGCCGATTGGCAGTGCTGATCAGGTTTATCAAGACGATCAATCTCCGGCTGGCGCACCTTTTGGTCAAGCATCATTAGAGCAGACGCTGGCCTCTGTTTCGACACAAGCTGGGGCGGCGCCTGAAGACGGCTTTGTGGTACGTGAAAAGGCCGTTTTGATTATTGAGGATGATGCCGGTTTTGCCGGAGTGCTGCAGGAGTTGTCGGCGGACTACGGACTTGAAGGGCATGTCTGTGAAGACGGCGAATCGGGCCTTGAATATGCCCGGGCGTATCGTCCAAGCGCAATTATTCTCGACATTGGTCTGCCAGGCATGGATGGCTGGGCGGTAATGGACAGTCTAAAGGCGGATCCGAGAACTAAAGATATTCCGGTACATTTTCTTTCTGGCAAGGATGAGCGTCAAAAGGCCCTGTCGCTTGGCGCGATTGACTTCTTAACCAAGCCGGTTAACACCGAGCAGATGGCAGATGCATTTGCCAAGATTGAAAAGGCGATTGAAAAGAATGTGCGTCGTATGCTGGTGGTCGAAGACAGCGAAATACAACATGAAAGCATTCGTGAATTGTTTGATCAGAAGGGTGTAGAAATCACATCCGTGCATACCGGCGCCGAAGCGATTTCAGCACTCGATACACAAGTCTTTGACTGCATGATCTTGGATTTAACGCTGCCGGATATGACCGGGTTTGAGTTGTTAGAGATTCTGAACGGAAACAAAGAGTACAATTCTGTTCCGGTGATCATCTATACCGGCAAAGAGCTGAGTCGCGATGAAGAGGCGCAGCTGAGAAAGTATGCCGACAGAATTATTCTTAAAACAGAGCGCTCATCCGAACGCTTGCTGAATGAAGCCTCACTGTTTTTGCATTGGCTAGAAACGACAATGCCAAGCCATAGCGCCGCGGCGAAGGATGCCATTGAGCATCGTGATGATGTTTTCGAAGGCAAGTCGCTGCTGTTGGTTGATGATGATATGCGCAACATCTACGCGCTGTCTGCCCAGCTTGAAGAGTTAAGTTTTAACATTACGATTGCGAACAATGGCCGTGAAGCGCTGGATCTTCTTGATGAGAATCCGGATATCGATATCGTACTGATGGATATCATGATGCCGGAAATGGATGGTTACGAGGCAATGGCTAAAATTCGCGAGCAAAGCCGCTTCCAGAAGTTGCCGATACTCGCTCTCACGGCGAAGGCCATGAAAGACGACCGGTCAAAATGTATTGAGGCGGGTGCCAATGATTATTGCTCGAAGCCGATCGATATGAGTAAGTTGACATCTCTAATGCGCATTTGGCTTCACAAGTAAGTTTTATGGAGCGCAACGATGTCATCTGAGATTGAGATAACTGACGACGATGTGAGCCTTGAGGAGATTGAAATTCGTCTTCTGCTTGAGGCGATTTATTCTATGTACGGCTATGACTTTCGTAGTTATAGCAAGGCGTCCATTCGGCGGCGTATTCTGCACCGCATGAGCGCTTGTGGCGCTGACTCGATTATGGATATGACTGCTCGCGTGTTGCGTGATCGTCCATTCTTTGTTGAATTATTGAACGATTTGACAGTAAACGTGACAGAGATGTATCGCGACCCGATGTTTTACCGGCGTTTTCGGGAGGAGGTTGTTCCGGTACTCAAGACGTTTCCTTTCATTAAGGTATGGCATGCGGGCTGCTCTACCGGCGAAGAGATTTACAGCATGGCAGTGCTTCTCGAAGAAGAAGGGCTGTACGAACGAACCATGATGTACGCCACAGATATTGATAAGAACGTTCTGGCAACTGCGAAGAAGGGCATATACTCGATCGCCGCGATTAAGCAATATAGCGACAATTATCACCAAGCGGGCGGGCGAGGCTCGTTATCGGATTACTACACCTGTAAATACGAAAGCGTAATCATGGATCAGCGGCTTAAGCGCAACATTGTGTTTGCGGATCATGACCTTGCGACGGACCAGGTTTTTGGGGAGATGAATGTTATCGTCTGCCGAAACGTATTGATTTACTTTGATCTTCAGCTGCAGCAGCGCGTGTTTCAACTATTTAGGGACAGTCTCGACCTTGGCGGCTTTCTATGTCTAGGTACTAAGGAGAGCTTGAAGTTCTCTAATCCGGACCATGGTTTTGAGCCAGTGGATGCCGAGATGAAGATATATAGACGTAAGCAGGTAAAATTGTGACAGAAGAGAAAATTATCCAGAAGTTGCTCTTGGTAGATGATCAGCCAGCGAACTTGGTTTCGCTTGAAGCGATTCTTGATGATGAGGATCGAGTTTTAATCAAAGCAAACTCTGGTTCGGAAGGTCTAAAAGTCTTGCTGAAGGAAGACATCTCTTTGGTACTGCTGGATGTACAGATGCCCGGCATGGACGGTTTTGAGATGGCCGAGCTAATGCGCCAACGAAAAGATACACAGACCATTCCTATTATTTTCGTTACCGCGATCAGCAAAGAGAAGCAGTATGTCTTTCGCGGCTATCAAGTTGGCGCAGTGGATTATCTGTTTAAGCCGCTTGATCCGGTAATATTGCAGTCGAAAGTGAATTTCTTTCTGCAGCTGGATCGCCAGCGGCGGGAGTTACAACTAAAACTTAAGCAGGCCCAGGCGCATAGAGCGGCCTACGAGGCGGCAAAACATAAAGATAAGAAGTAGGTGATACGATGAGCCGGCCGCTACGCTTTAAGATTGTGGTGGTGGGTGCGTCTTGGGGAGGGATAGACGCCGCGACGCGGATATTCTCGGCGTTGCCGAATAACTTTCCTGTCCCTATCGTTTTGGTGCAGCATCAGCGTGCAGCAGAGCGCAATAGATTGGCTAACTTGTTTGTTAGTAAGACCTCATTGAAAGTCGTGGCGCCAGAGCATGGTGCGGAGCTTGAGCCGGGGGGCTTATTCGTCGCACCGCCGGGATACCACTGTTTGGTGGAGAAGGGCGGCTCTTTAGCATTGGCGCTGTATCGACCGGTTCATTACTGCCGGCCGGCAATTGATGAGTTATTTTTCTCGGCAGGACATATATACGGGAGGGGGGTAATGGCAGTTCTTTTAACGGGGGCCAATGAAGACGGTGCGGCCGGCATGCAGTATATCAAACAGCGTGGAGGCATGACGGTAGCGCAGGATCCAGCTGATTCTGAGTCACCTATTATGCCGCAATCGGCTATTGATGCAGGTGGGGTGGACGAGGTTTTGCCGTTAGCAGAGATCGCGTCATTTATTAGCGATCAGGTATTCGGGCAGCTTGAGCAATGAAACAAAATATTTTAATTGTTGATGATCATCGAGAGAATCTTATCGCGCTCGAAGCAATTCTTGAAGATCCGCGTCGTAATTTGGTTATGGCGTCTAGTGGCAATGAGGCACTTCAGCTAGCCATGAAGTATGACTTTGCCTTGGTGCTTCTGGATGTGCAGATGCCTGAGATGGATGGCTTTGAAGTCGCGACACTGATGCGCAATAGTCGAAAGACGCGCAACGTCCCCATTATTTTCGTTACGGCCCTTTCCAGTGAAAGTAAGTATGTGTTTAAGGGCTATGACTGTGGTGCTGTTGATTATTTGTTTAAGCCGATAGACCAGAAGATTATTACGACAAAGGTTGAGCTTTTCCTAGAGATGGATATGCAGCGTCGCAAATTGCAGCTTGCTGTGATCCAAATGAAGCGTCTGAAGGATGAGAATGAGCGCCTGTTACGAGCGATGGGTGACTGCGTGATCGGCACCGACGGTAAAGGCGTTATTACGTTTAGCAATGATGCGGCCGGCTTCTTGTTTGATCAGGAGAGAGAAGCGTTGGTCGGAAAGCCCATTGATAATCTACTGTTTCGTGATGAGGAGCAGACATTAAGGTGGGCATTTGCAGAGTCGCCCCTTGTGTCGACAGCCAGTTCTGGTCGGGCATGGCGTAGTAATCAGTCAATGTTTGTCCATGGCAGCGGCGACGTTAAGTCGGTTTCTGTTACGGCGAATCCTCTTAATTTACCTGGAGAGCCTTTCTCTGGGGTTGTTATGGTTGTTCGTGACGTCACGGACCAGCATGAATCTTCAGCCGAACAGTTGGCTCGAGAAGGTCGTCGTTATTCGCGTAAGAAGATGTTTAAAGAGATGGTTCTTTTTGATCGCGAAACGGGCACCAATATAGGCCGCCTTTTAAATATTAGCATTGATGGTTTTAAGCTGTTTACTCGCCAAGACCTTGAGGGTGGTAAGCAATTTCAGTTAAGCGTTGTCTTGCCAGAGCAAATATATGGTGTCAACACGTTAAGCTTTAATGCGCGTAATGTATGGACTCGGGAACAGGAAGGCACGGATGAGTATCACGCCGGCTTTCAGTTCGTGGGGCTAAGCGATACGAATCAAAATATTATTAAAGCATTACTCGAGAAGTACTGATCATGGAGGTGGTCGCAATGGACGCAACCGGCGCTACCGGGCAAGAATTTCTGGCAGAACCCTATAATGTTCTACCCGAGAATGTTCCACCTGATTTGTTGCCGTATGGCTTTGCTCGGAGGCATGGAGTGTTGCTTCGGCGTAATGCTGGTTCTGAGGCGCAGAGTACGCAGCTGTGCTTTCGCGCGCCGCTTTCTTTGCAGGTTCTGGCGGAGGTTAGACGTAATTACTCCGTCGCTGGTGCACCCATCGAATTATCCGCTGAGGAGTTTGATATTGCCTTAGCTGCCGCCTATGAGCAGCAGCGTGGTGCGGCTTCTGCTGCGGCAGACAATCTAGATGGCATCGACTTGAGCAGCCTTGCTGACGCAATGCCTGAAACATCGGACTTGCTTGAGCAAGAGGATGACGCCCCGATTATTCGTTTGATTAATGCACTGTTACAGGAAGCCATTCGTGAAGATGCTTCCGATATTCATATTGAAACGTTTGAGCGTAGTTTGGTGGTCAGACTGCGCGTAGATGGCGTGTTACGCAAAGTGCTCACGCCGAGGCGTGAGTTGGCGCCGTTGTTGGTGTCTCGTATTAAAGTCATGGCGCGTTTGGATATTGCGGAGAAGCGGGTTCCGCAAGATGGCCGTATTTCATTGCGTCTAGCTGGTCGAGATGTCGATGTTCGGGTATCGACTATGCCGTCAAGCAACGGTGAACGCGTTGTACTGCGGTTACTCGATAAGCAAGCGGGGCGGTTACAGCTGTCGAGCTTAGGCATGGGGGATGTTGAGCATAAACTGATGCTTGAGCTGATCCATAAACCTCACGGTATTATTTTGGTGACGGGCCCAACGGGCTCCGGTAAAACCACGACGCTATATGCGTCACTCACTGACCTGAATGATTCTTCTCGGAATATTCTTACCGTTGAAGATCCTATCGAATATCAACTCGAAGGCATTGGTCAAACTCAAGTGAATACCAAGGTCGAGATGACCTTTGCGCGTGGTTTGCGCGCAATCTTGCGCCAGGATCCCGACGTTGTCATGGTCGGTGAAATTCGCGATCTGGAAACAGCGGAGATTGCGGTGCAAGCATCTCTTACGGGCCACTTAGTTCTATCAACACTTCATACTAATAGCGCGGTTGGCGCCGTAACACGTTTGCAGGATATGGGTATTGAGCCTTTCCTGCTATCGTCGAGCTTGCTTGGAGTGCTCGCGCAGCGTCTCGTGCGAGTTCTTTGCAGTGACTGTAAAGAAGGACATCCTGCCACAGACAGTGAAAAGGATCTGATGGGGCTCACTGATGATGCGGTGATTTACCGCCCAGTGGGTTGCTCTGCATGTAATGCGCATGGTTATCGTGGCCGTACCGGTATCTACGAGTTGGTCGTTGTTAGCGAGTCAATGAGAGAGCTGATTCATGATCGCGCTTCGGAGCAGACTCTGGAGAGAGAGGCACGCCTGAAGACAGCAAGCATTCGTACTGACGGTTGGCGCAAAGTGTTGGCTGGCGAAACGAGTATTGAAGAAGTACTTCGCGTAACTCGAGAAAATTCATAACGCAGTAAATTACGTTTAATTAAGGCGCAACAAGTCATGCCCGCTTTTGAATATCGGTCTCTAGATCACAAAGGTAAGGTACGCAAAGGCGTGCTTGAGGCCGATAGTGCGCGTCTGGTTCGGCAGCAACTGCGTGAAAAAGGTTGGGTGCCGCTCGAGGTTGATGAGTCCGACGACAAGAAAGGCGCGGGCTCTTCTGTTATGGCGGGGATGTCTTCGCGTGGCAAACTCAGCGGAGCAGAGCAGGCACTTATTACCCGTCAGCTGGCCACGCTCATTCGTTCCGGTTTGCCGATTGAGCATGCCCTTTCTGCAGTAGCGAGGCAGGCGGGTAAGGACAGAGTTGAAAGAATTCTGCTGGCTGTACGGGCTAAAGTACTTGAAGGCCATAGTTTGGCCCGTAGCCTCGGTGAGTTTCCGCGCGCGTTTCCGGAGATGTATCAAGCGACGGTAGCGGCTGGGGAGTCGAGTGGCCATTTGGAGCAAGTGCTCGATCAAATGGCTGAGTACTTAGAGACACGAAACGATACGGGTCGCTCGATTACTCAAGCGATGGTTTATCCTATTTTTATTATTGTTTTTTCAGGGTTAGTGATTACCTTCCTGATGACCTACGTCGTGCCGAAAATGGTGGCGGTATTTGAGGGGCGCGGTCAGACGCTACCTTTGCTAACCCGTATCATGATTTCGGTCAGTGAGTTTTTCCAAAATTGGATTTGGCTAGTAGCGCTTGTTAGCGTGATTGCCGTTGTTGGCTTTAGTCGGGCGATGCGCGAGCCTGCGTTCAAATTACGTGTGCATGCGCGGCTGGCTTCGATGCCGATGGTTGGTACGCTGTTACGTGCGGGCGAGAGCGCAAGACTGGCCAGTACGTTGGGTATTTTAGGGCGTAGTGGTGTGCCGTTGGTGGAGGCGCTGGGGATTTCGGAGCAGGTGATCGCCAATCTGGCAATTCGTGAAGCCCTCAGGCATGCTGCAAGCCGCGTTCGAGAAGGCGGAAGTTTGAGTAAAGCGCTGGATACAAGCGGTTATTTTCCGCCAATGTTGGTACAGATGATTGCCAGCGGTGAGGCCAGTGGTGATCTCGACCAAATGCTAACGCGGGCTGCGGATTATCAGGAACGGGACCTCAATAATACGGTCACAACAATGGTTGGGCTGTTAGGGCCGCTGATGTTGTTGTTAATGGCAGGTATTGTCGTGATGGTGGTGCTCGCCGTGGTTATGCCAATGCTCGATATGAACGCCATTTTTAGTCGATAAGCGAGTCATCGCATAAGCGGGTCATCGTAAAGGCGCGTAATTAAGCACTCGAATTAAGTAAGGGAATAATAATGAAACGAATGAATAAAGTGGGGCGCCAGAGCGGTTTTACCCTGTTAGAAATTATGGTTGTTGTGACAATTCTTGGTTTGTTAGCGGCCTTTATTGTTCCTAATGTTATTGGTCAGGGCGATAAAGCAAAAGTAGACCTTGCTAGAGCTAATATGAGTGGTGTGGCAAACGCGCTGGACTTTTATAAACTCGATAATAAAAAGTACCCAACGACGGAGCAGGGGCTTTCGGCGCTAATTGATAAGCCTGATGGTGCAAAGAACTGGAATCCAAACGGCTACCTATCAAAGTTGCCAGAAGATCCATGGGGCAATGAGTATGTTTATATCAGCCCTGGCATCGACGGTAAGCCCTATGACCTCTATACACTCGGCGCGGATGGCGTAGAGGGTGGCGAAGATTTTGATGCAGACCTCAACTTCCGCGATTAAGTTCGCGACGAGTTCCGCGCCTAGACGTACCGCGAAAAAACCTTCGCAAACGTCGGGGTTTACGCTTCTTGAAGTGCTAGTGGTGGTGACGCTGCTGGCACTTTTTGCGTCCATGACGCTGCCAATGATGGGCCGTGATTCGAGTGGTGAAGATCTCGATTATCAAGCAGAGCGGCTCCGCAATACTGTTCAAATGCTGGCCGAAAATAGTTTGTTTCGAGGTCAGTTACTCGCGTTAAGACTTTCAGCACACGGGTATCAGCCATTAGGTTACAACGTAGATGAGCGAAAGTTCGTCGATATCATAACGGATGATGCACTTGTTGCTTACGACATTCCCGAGCAATACCTCCTCGAATGGCAGTTATTAGAAGACCAATCTACGGGCGAGAAAACGTTGGCTTATGTCGCTGACGCGTTGATCGCGGAAGATACCCGTGTCGGTGACAGTACTGATGCCAAGGCCAAGCACGGGAAGTTACAACCACCGCAGATGTATTTTTTCCCAAGTGGCGAATCAACGCCAATCACCGTACTGCTACGTGACAGTGAGGCAAGTCGTGAGTTGCGTGTCGTCGTAGACCCCGTGGGGCGAGTCGTTATCGAATCGGATGATGACGAGGAGCCATATGAGGGGTAAGAACGCGGGATTTACGCTGGTTGAAGTGCTTGTTGCGGTGGTGGTCCTGTCACTGGCTGCGGTTGTTTTGGCGAACGCGTTTGGCAGTAGTGCGATGGGCTTTTCACGCATGCAGGAACGGACCGAAGCATGGCTACTGGCGAGCGATAAGCTTGTTGAAATGCAGGTGTACCAACAATGGCCAAGTGTCGGTATACAAGACGATAAGCGTGAGGTCGACGGTATCGAGTGGCGAATTCGCACGCGTATCAGTAGCGGCCCCTATCCAGATACGCGCCGCGTTGATATTGAAGTTGGGCCAGAGCCAGAAAACGGTGCCGACTTTTATATTACCTATAGCCAAGGCAGCCTTATCGGCCTGCCATTTACCGGCACCGGCACCGGATCTGGAGCTTCGTCAGCGGGTAACGAGCCGGGTTATAGCGGAGGTAATCCGTAATGGTATCGTTGCGTCGTAATGCGGGTTTTACCTTGCTTGAAGTACTGATAGCGATCGCCATTTTTGCCGGTATCTTTCTCGCCGCACAGCAAATGTTTAGTCAGGCAATGTCGCAGCGGGACCAGATGGAAGAAGCTGCTGGTTTAATGGAGCAGCGGCAGTTGATGTTGACGTGGTTAACGATGGATCTTGAGCAAATTATTGCGCGTCCCGTTCGCGATCCTCTCGGAGGAGTGAATAATATTCCCGCAGTCATAGGGAATGCTGAATTCTTTTCGTTTACGCGTATGGGCTGGGCGAATCCCTTTGGAATACGTCAGCGCAGTGAATTACAGAGAGTGGATTACCGCGTGGTCGACAACCAGCTTGTCCGTCGCTACTTTCCGGTACTTGATCCAAACCAGGGTACGGTGCCAGTTGAAACCGTTTTGCTAAACGGCGTTGAAGATCTGCAAGTGCGCTTTTTGTATCAACCTGCGGCGGGGGATTACCAATGGCTGGACGTTTGGCCAGACCCTTCTGTAGCGAGTTTACCTCCTTTGCTGCAGCCGTTACCGAGCAGCATTGAAGTGAATGTATTTCTGGAGAATGGCGAGGTGATTCACCGCTTCTATCGTACGGTGATTAATCCGTGGATATAAAACGTCTGCCTAAAAGAGCTGCGGTCAATAAAGCACAGCAGGGCTCTGCTCTGGTGGTCGTGTTGCTTATTTTTGCACTCGCATTTTCGCTCGCGGTTGATGTGATTTATCGGCAGCATCACGTGCAGACTCGCACCGCCAATTTGCTTGATTGGGATTATCGTTATCAGTACGCAGTTGCCGCGGAAACACTGGCGATCCAAGGTCTGATCGATGACCTGCAAGATGATCAAGAAAACAATGAGCTAGTGGATGATTGCAAGAAAGAGAGTTGGAGTGGTCCGTTCGCCTTTCCTTATGAAGATGCGATGATTGCCGCGTCGGTGCAGGATCTGCAAGGGCGATTTAACTTGAACTCATTGGTGGCGGATTCTAACGGAGCGTTTGTTCGCGATGCTGAAGCGGTGACTCGTCTGGAGCGTTTACTGACGAGTGTTTTGCCGCCGGCTTATGCCAGCCGCGCATCACAGTTGGCCAATGAAATGGCGGACTGGGTTGATAGCGACACGCTGGTGAACGGTGCTGATGGGGCTGAAGATACTGAATATCGTTTGCGTCGTACGCCGAACCAGCCCATTGCTCATGAGTCGGATATGCGTGCGCTGCGAAGTTTCGACGCGGAATTGGCGGCGGCAATTGAAGAAGAGAGCGCTAAAGCGGCGGCGAAGTCTGCTGCATTACTTTCTCAAGGCGCCCAAGGAACAGCCCAGACTAGTGCAGCAGGTGGCTCAAGTACGGCATTCTGGCAATTCTTTACCGCGCTGCCTTTCACTGCGCGAATTAATGTGAATACCGCGCCAGAAAAGGTGCTCGAGGCCTATTTTGCGGACGTTGGGGCGCAGGCGGCGGCTAAAGCGGTGGTGGCGCAGCGACAAACAGACCCTTATGTCTCGGTGAACGACGTTTTGAGTTTGCCGGAGTTTAGTAAGGTCGATGCGACACAGCAAACCAATCTGGCAGCATTGTTGAGCGTTGGCACTGAGTACTTTCAAGTTGGTATTGATGTTTCAACGGACTCAGGAATGAGTCGATTAGTAACACGGATCAAGCGACCGGACTCAGGTGAGACAAAAGTGTTTGCGAGAGCGCTTCAGCCGGTACTTAGCCCCCTCGAACCTGCCTGCAATCCTGATTAGAATAAGTGCAGACGAAATAAGGAATATTTAGGTGACGGAAGCAATATTAGTCCGATTTTTACCCGGTGCGCTGCGTCAGGATGCCGCGAGCGTCGAGGTGACATGGCAGATGCCTGATGGTGAGGTCTCCTCTGGAACGTTGCGGGCTTTGCTAGAGAGCCACTCTGAGGCGCCATTGCTGTTGGTACTGTCGTCCGCTGATGTTCAGCTGACGTCTGTGCAGCTGACTCGCAAGCAAGCACGACATTTGCAAAAAGTGTTGCCGTTTTTATTAGAGGAAGACCTCATCGGCGACCCGGAAGATTTATGGTATGCGGTTGGCGGGGTGGTTGATGGTCATTACCCTGTGCTCGCATGTGATGCTCAGGCGTTGCGAGAGTTGAAAGGTTTCATCGAAGATCTGGGCGGCAATATTGTTGGTGCAGGCGTTGACGGGCAAATACTTATTTCATCCGCTCCTGTGCTGGCCTATTCGGGGCAGTCATCTTTATTGGTTCAGGGCATGGGCGCGGTATTGTCTTTACCGACAGATGAAGTTGAAGACGTTCTGCTGGCACTGAAGATTGATCTTACCGATATTGAGCGAATTTCAGAAAGTGATACATGGGTTCACCTGCGTCAAAGTATGCGTCAGCGCATCGAGCTGTTGCATGGAGACCTGAAACCTCAGGCACATGAAGTTTCCCGTTGGCCAAGTATTACCCCCGCGTGGATGCAATTTGGCAAAGTTGCTGCAGCGTTATTGTTAGTGGTGTGGGCAACGGCGTGGGCGCAGGCGTGGCAATACTCACATCTTGCTGATCAAGCGAATACGCAGGCCTCGGCGCTGTATGAATCACTTTTTCCAGGAGACAAGGCCACGTTGAAAGTTGCTGCTCAGTTTAAGAATCGATTGGCGCAGCTCGGCGGCAGTGGTGGCAATAGTGCGGATTTTTTTGCATTGATGACGCCGGTTGGCGATGCGCTATCACAGCATAAAAAAGCCGGTGTTCAGCCGCGCCGCGTTCAATACGATAAACGCGACGGGGTACTGATTCTTGATCTTCAGGCGTCGAACTACGAAGCAGTTGAAGCGCTGCGTGGCACACTGCTCGCTGCTGGCCTTGCTGCTGAGGTGGCCAACTTTCGTAATCAGGGCGAGCAGGTTGCTGCGCGTGTGAAGGTGGGAGCGTTATGAATTCACTTTTTAATCAGTGGCGTGATGCCTTTACTAAAAGCGTTCAGCCGGCAGTGGTTTGGTATGAGGGGCGCGAAGATAGAGAGAAATTGGTGTTGCAACTGCTTGTCACGACGCTGATTGCCTTGCTGCTTTTCTCCGCAGTCTGGATGCCTGCGTGGCAGGTTCGCGACAATCAAGTCGCACAATGGCAGTCACAGACTAAGCTGTTGTCGTGGATGCAGCTAAACGAATTACAGGTGAGGAGTCGTCAGCAGTCAGGCGGAAAAACGTCGTCGGCAGGAGACGATTGGATCGCTGGGTTAAGCCGGTCTGCGAGCTTATCGTCTGTAACGATTAAGAGTTTTAATCCTGAGGGAAGCGATTCTGTTCGAGTTCAATTGGAAAATCAGGCCTTTTCTGCAGCCTATAGTTGGCTGCAAGCGCTTGCAGAGAGCGGTATTTATGTTGTGAGTGCGGAGTTTCTGCCTGGCAGCGATGAGGGGCGAGTAAACCTTCGGGCTAGTTTGAGTCGTCAGCCTTGATTAAACGTTTTGCCTGGCTTACTTCGTTCTTTGCACTCCTAGCCTGTACTCAGGTTTGTATCGCCGCGTCTGCTTCCGCGCAAACCGCTTTAATGCTAACGCCCATTGACCTTCCTGATGCGGCTGACATGGCGATTGGTCAGCTGTCGTTAATGCGCTGGCGAGACGATACCTTTGAGCCGGTGCCATTCCAAGTCGATGAGATTGATGAGCACGGTATGGTTTGGTTCGATGGTTCGGGTTTTAAACGGCAGGGGGAGGCCGGCATATTCGACGGTGCGGATCAGCTTTTGATGATGTACGAAGATGCTGGTGCCGAGCGGCCAGCGCAAGCTGTGCCGGCATCGGGTCAGTTACTTGCCGAGATAAAAGTGGCGGCGCCGAATAATAGCGATACTTTTTTTTACTTGGTTAAGAATAATGCTCAGCGCAGCGCTACTCGTTATATCGAGCATGATCCCGCCACTGGGGTAACACGTACCCCCTATTACTTTCTCACAACAGACCCTGCGAACGAGTTGAACTGGGAGCATTTGGGTTACGAAGGATATACCGGCCCAGCAGATGCTTCTATTATCGATACCTTAAAAATGCGCATGTCCGGTGGTATTTTTTTTCGCTTCGCTCGCATGACTTTGGATAATGATAATTTGAAACCAAGGCGGCGCGGTTTTCGTATCGGTCCAATTCGTTCTGTTATGCATCTTGAAACAAGCGTTGTCTTTGCGGGTTTGCCGGTGATGAAGATGCACGTGCAAGCGATTCGCTATCCGAACCATTTCGAAGCGCACACCTATTCACGTATACCCGCTCTTTATCGGAGGTCGGTTAAAGCGCCTCAGGTCGTTGTATCGGTTGACGGCAATAACTTGTTGGGGGCGAAGGTTCGAACGGCGGCTGGGGGCGAGTTGATGGCGCAAGTCGATGGGCGTATTGATGTGCAAGAGCTACGTTTGCTGGAGAGGGCGTTGAGTACGGACGACAGCTGGATTATTTTTGACTCAGGAAACCAGTTCGCATTACTCACGGAGTTGCTGGTGCCGAAAGGGTTAGAAGGAATTCCATTGCAGCTCGTCTATCAGGATGACAAAGAGCTAAACAACCAGCCAGAAAATTATCCAGGCCAGTTGCCTAATTTGGGTTACGCCCTTAATGGGTGGCCGGAAGCAAACGAGCTAAATTTTTCTGTACGTTTACTTTTCTTTTCTCAGCTTCCTGAGCAAGACCTCGCTGCGTTTGCGGCCCTGCGCTCGGGCAGGGCACTGCAAATCACTTCTCGTCCGGTATCTCAATAATCGGTAGCGTTGCTTCACCCTGTATCATCGCGTTACTCCCCCAAAATGATGGGTTCGTCATGAATTGCCAGGTGTAGCCGTACACAATGAGGCCTACTCGGTCGCCATCTTTTAAGTGCATCGACACCGCTGGAAGCTCTTGTTCATAGCGTCCTTTTTTCGGAAGTGGGGTGAGTTGTTCACTGGCAACCCAAACTCGGCGGCTGTTTGCGCGTTGCACACCCACGCCGACAAAGGTGCGTGTTGAGCGTTTACTGGCGGTGCCATTTAAACTGATGTTAATAGAAGGAATGCCGGACAGTACTTCGTTGTCATGGGCAACATACAGGGGAATAAATTTGGGTCGACCAAAACCACCGTTTGGCGTGAGGAAGCGTCGATCAGCGCCGGGCCACCAAATTTTCCGACCAATATCAAAACCTTGATCCATTGGGATCATTAGCCATTCGAACATGCCAGCTAATGGAATGGTGACCTTGGAGCTTGGGACCATAAATTTTTCGGATTGCGTGGGGAAAGCTTGGTCCGCGAGCCCTGTGTCTTCATCTAGTGTGATGCATAGCTCTGGTACGATTGCTTCGGCACCTTTTAATTTTTCATCCCACCAAGCGACAATGGTATCCACGAGCTTGCCTTCGTATTCGCCACAATGAATACTTTCTTCGGTGTTGAAGAGAGGTTTTCCTGACCACTTTTGTACTGGCCAAGGCAAAATATGGCCGCCTTGGATTGCGAGTAGGCGGGTGTCATTACCGCCACGCTCAAAGCACTCTTGATTGTCGAGTGCCTCTTGCATTGGAAAGAGTGAGTCGCGGAAACCATGGACGAAAAGCGCATCTGCCTGTGGCGTTTTTCCTTCGTCACAGTATTTGGCCGGGCTGCGATCATAGAGCCACTGAGTGGTTTCAAAGTTAACCGTACCGGAGAAGCCGCTACGCATTGGTTTTTTCACCATAAAGCCAATATCAAAACCGCTACTCATGCCGCCAAAGACAAATAGGTTTGCGCCCCAATTGGTTTTCATATGCTTGCTAGGAGCGATAGCGTTAAGGTTGTGCCAAGTTGCAACGGGAACCAGAGCTTTTAGGCGCGGTTCTGTAAACGATGCAATAGTTTGCGCGCCGCCGCCGTATGACTCGCCAATCATGCCGATGGCCCATTCATTGTTTACTTTGGCAATACCGGGTAGGTGTTCAAGTGACCAGTCGATAACGGTTGAGACGTCACGAATTTCAAGCTCGGGGTCAAGCATGTGTACGATGTCATCACTTTCGCCCCAGCCGCGTTGGTCATAAAAAATAACCCAGTAGCCTTGCTTCCAAGCCGCCAGCGCAGCTTCGCCGGTGATCATGGTTTTTCCGTAAATAGAAAGTGGTCGTTTGGCGCGAAAGCCGCCAAAACCATGAGTGGCGATGACCAGTGGAGCGGTTTGTCCTGGCGCCAGCTTGGGTTGGTAAACCGTGGCGGCAAGTTCTTTACCGTCATGGGTTTTGATTTTGACTTGGAAATAGTCCCGCTTCAGTGGTTCACTGGCGGGGCCTTGGGTAATAGTGGGTAGCTTCGTCGCACAAGCCGATAGGAGTAGTGCGCAAAAAAACGCCATTACAGCACGCATGGGCGTTAACCTCTCTTTATTATTATTGCCACTCGGTGCTTCAATGCACGAGTGTAAATTGTTTAAGGGCGTCATTATGAACAACAGAGGTGCTGTAGTCCAAGCCAAAAGCGCTTTGACGTGGTGGGTTTATCTTCTGGTGACCGTGTGGCTCGCCGTGAGTCTGGCGTGGTCGGTGTACGCCCGTTTTGATTACGGTTATGGCTTTTGGTATCAAAAACAAGCGATCGCGCAACACATCGCGACCTATGCGCCACAGCATCCCTATAAATCAGGCTTTGCGCTATTGTCGGCAGAGCAACATATTACGGCGTTTCGGCAAATCGCGGCGTCGGTGCATAACCATGGTGAAGGGCTTGAGCAGATTCAGTATCAAGTCAGCGGGCAGGCACCAGTGGCTCTATTGGATCAGGCTGAAGTTGAGCATCTGCAAGATGTGGCGAGGCTGCTGGACTGGGGGCGGGCCGCATTTTACCTGCTGTGCCCGCTGTGGTTGTTGCTTATCTTTATGCTCAGGAATGACCCGTTGCCCGGTTGGCGTTTGCGCATGGCGGCGATGTTCGGCAGTCTACTGCCGTTGGTCGCTGCACTTGGCGTTATGGGGCCTAAAGAGCTGTTTTATCGATTGCATGTGATGATTTTTCCGTCGGATCATCAGTGGTTCTTCTATTGGGAAGAGTCGCTAATGAGCACGTTGATGAAAGCGCCGTATTTGTTTGGTGGCATTGCCATGGTTCTAGCGTGTGTCGCGGTGGTTTTCACGTTGCTGCTGTATTTTTCTGGGCTATATGCGGCCCAACATTTTTTGAGGAGGTAGCGTTGCCGGGATTCCAAGCACTGCAAAGAGATCACGACGTGAGTTTGCCGCTTGCACCATGCTGGCGTGTACCCAGAGAGCACGTGCTGGCTGTGACGACAGAGGCATTGGTGTCTGAGTTGTCGGCATTGGCCGGTGGCGACAGCCATTATTGGGTGCTGCAGCAAGGTCCGTTGGCGCCGGGTTCTAAGCGTCAGTCATTACTCAACCTTGATTCGGATACGGCGCTCGCTGCCGCGCTAAATCAAACGTTTCGTCGGGATAACGGCCCTGAGAGTCTTATTTTTCAGTGCATGCCGCCACAAAAAGCGGCGGGCGTTCTGTTCACGCGGCACCCCATGCGACCAGACCTCGATCACATTGTGATTGAAGGCTGCTTGGCCGGTTCCGACGCGCAGCAGCGGGTAATTTTACACGCAGACGGGCAGTTAGCGTGGCGGAGCGAGGGCTCTGAGGTATTTCTCGACGAAGTGAGTTTGCTAGCGTTCCACGAGTTAACTCAGGCGCTGCACGACAGCTATGGCGAGGCTAGAGCGGCGGAGTGGATCTGGGACGGGCAGCGTTTATGGATGGTCCAAGCATTGCCAATCGGCACCTTGCCGATGCCTTCAGAAGTATGGACCCGTAGAGCTGGGCTAGGCTTTAGTCCGCAAGCCATTTCGCCGCTTTGGTACACGATGCTAGGGCGCTGGCTTAAAGAGGGCTTTTGGCGCTCCCTCGGCCGCAGGGTTGGTTGGCAAGAGCTGAGCAATATTGAGCCGTACCGTCGCCAGCACAGCTACCTCTATGGCAATGGCCGCTTTTTTAAAGCACTTCAATCTTGGCAAAAAAGTGCTTTCTTATGGTGGGCGCTACCGCCTGCGTGGCGTGCCAGCAGACCGCAGGGCCCCCAAGAACAGAGTAAGAATAATCGTAGCGAGCCGCTATCGAGAGCGATGACGGCGGTTAAGCTGGGTTGGTTAAGACTCAAAGTGAGAGGGGTTACAGAAGTCACAGAAGCGCCTTCGGCCGACGACCTGTGGCTTGAACTGATTCGCTTAGATCGGCTCGGTGAGAAGTTGGCCGGCTTAGAAGGCCATCTGGGTTATGTGATTGCTCCAGCGGTAGCATCTCGTGGGAGCAAGCCGACGCTTCATTCTCTTGGGCAGAGAACGGTAGAAATGCTCGCGGTATTGCCGGCGGTGAGTCGCAGAGAGATCAGTTGGGACCAGTTTGTGCGGCGCTTTGGGGGCCAGAGTGCTGGCGCCGATCCGTCGTTTCCGCGGCTGCGAGAGGGCGGTCATGATGCGCAATTGCTTAAGGATATCGTTGAGAGCCTCAGTGAAGCGCGATTGAGTGCGTTGGCCCGTTTTTCGACCATCAAGCGCTCGCGCTTTGATTGGTTAAGTTTACGCGGACAGGCTGCGGATTTACGCTACGACATTGCCAGCCGATTGCGACGTGTGCTGCAACAGATGTCCCAACGTTTGGTTGCGTTACGGCTGATAAAGCACCCAGACGATATTTACTTCTTATATTTTGATGAGCTTTGGCAGGCGTGGCAGGGGCAGGCACAAGCGCGGCGCCAGCTAGAAACGCTTCTTGGCGAACGTAAGGTTCGATATTTATCCGATTCCCACGCGGGGCCGCCAGACTGGATCATTGATTCCGTGGGTTATGGCACCTCACCTCTTGGTCAGCGAGCGAGTCATGACACGGTCAATGGTTATGGTCTTGTTGAAGGTGAAGCGTGCGGTCGTGTTTTGAGAGTTGGCAGCGGCTGGCAGTTAAACCAAGTGCAGCCGGGTGCAATATTAGTGCTTGATCAGTCTGATGCTGGTTGGTTGCCATGGTTAGCGTCTGCGGCAGGCTTGGTGTTGGCACATCGAGATCCATTAGACCCGGCAGCGATTCTTGCCTGTGCACTCGGCATTCCTACCGTTTGGGGAGTAGATGATGCGATGCATTGTCTTGCGGACGGCGCGCAGGTTTCGCTGAATGGTAGCAGTGGTGATCTAGTTCAGATAATGGATGCAGAAATGTAAGGGTTAGGCTGTCCGTGAATTGCACCAGCATAAAAGAAGGGGCCAAGTGGCCCCTTCTTTTATGCTGGTCGTTTACCGAAAGGATTAATCGATATAACCAAGCAGGTGCGGAACAGAGCGTTCAATTTCTTTCATCGTGTGCCCTGTTCGTTCAGCGTAGTCCTGCACCTGGTCTTTGGCCAGCTTGCCGGTGCCGAAATATTTCGATTCCGGATGTGAGAAGTACCAGCCAGACACTGCCGCAGTTGGGAACATGGCATAGCTTTCCGTTAAGGTGATGCCAGCATTCTCTTCCGCGTTCAGCAGCTTCCATAGCAGCGCCTTTTCCGTGTGGTCAGGGCACGAGGGGTAGCCTGGGGCAGGGCGTATGCCTTGGTATTTTTCGCTGATTAACTCGTCGTTACTAAGCGTTTCATCCTTGCCATACTGCCAGAACTCTTTACGCACGCGTTCATGCATACGTTCAGCAAAAGCTTCAGCCAAACGATCAGCTAGTGCTTTAAGCATAATGCTGGAGTAATCATCGTGGTCAGCAGCGAATCTCTCTAGGTGTTCTTCAATGCCGATGCCTGCAGTGATGGCAAAGCCGCCAATCCAATCTGTTACACCGCTGCTTTTAGGCGCAATAAAGTCGCTTAAGCAGTAGTTCGGTTTGTCGTTGGTTTTACGGTCCAGCTGTTGACGCATATGGTGAAGTGTCATGATCGGCGTTGCTTTATTTTCATCTTCATAAAGCTCGATGTCGTCGCCAATATTATTGGCGCGCCAGAAGCCGATGACCGCACGAGAGGATAACCATTTTTCATCGATGATGCGCTTGAGCATAGCTTCGGCATCACGATAAAGACGCGTTGCTTCGACGCCGACAACTTCGTCTTTCAGAATTTTGGGGAATTTTCCGGCCAGTTCCCAAGAGCGGAAAAACGGCGTCCAATCGATCCGCTTTGCTAGCTCTTTTAAAGGGTAATCCTCAAATGTCTTAATACCTTCGAACGTGGGGGTTGGCGGGATGTAGTTTTCCCAGTCGCAGGTGAAAGGGTTTTCTCGTGCCTGAGAAATTGGGATCAGTGTGCGGTCGTGCTGTTGAGCGCGGCGACGTACACGTAATTCTTCGTATGTTTTCTTGATGTCAGCAACGTACTCGCCACGCTGCTCATCATTGAGCAGAATGGACGCGACGCCAACGGCGCGAGATGCGTCAGGCACATAAACAACGGCGCCATCGAAGGCTGGGTCAATTTTAACGGCGGTATGAATGCGGCTTGTCGTCGCGCCACCAATCATTAATGGTTGTGTCATGCCGAGACGCTGCATTTCACTGGCGACATTGACCATTTCTTCAAGAGATGGAGTGATAAGCCCAGAAAGGCCAATGATGTCGCATTTCTCTTTTATCGCAGTATCGAGGATTTTATCTGCAGGAACCATGACGCCCATATCGACGACATCATAACCATTACATTGCAGCACGACGCCAACAATATTTTTACCAATATCGTGCACGTCGCCTTTTACAGTTGCCATGAGGATTTTGCCATTAGCTTTATCTTGCGTGCCTAGGCGCAGTTTCTCTTCTTCCATAAAGGGCATTAAATAGGCGACAGCTTTTTTCATCACACGAGCAGACTTAACCACTTGCGGCAAAAACATTTTCCCTTCGCCAAACAGGTCGCCAACGACGTTCATGCCGTCCATGAGCGGGCCTTCAATAACATGAAGAGGGCGTTCTGCATTTTGTCTTGCCAGCTCAGTGTCGTCCTCAATGTAATCGGCATTACCTTTTACGAGCGCATGAGATAAGCGTTTCTCAACGGGCCATTCGCGCCATGAGAGGTCTTCTTGGCGGCTATTTTCCGCCCCTGCGCCGCGATATTTCTCGGCAATTTCCAGCATCCGTTCAGTGGCTTCGTCATTCCTATTTAAGACGACATCTTCAACGGCTTCTTTCAGATCGGCAGGGATGTCTTCGTAGAGGGCAAGCTGCCCTGCGTTGACAATACCCATGTCCATGCCGTTCTTGATTGCGTAGTAAAGGAACACAGCATGAATAGCTTCGCGGACAGCTTCGTTGCCGCGAAACGAAAATGACACGTTTGATACACCGCCAGAGATGAGAGCATGAGGTAGGGTGGTTTTAATATCCTTGACCGCTTCAATGAAATCGACGGCGTAGTTGTTGTGCTCTTCGATGCCTGTTGCGATGGCAAAAATGTTGGGATCAAAAATAATATCTTCTGCAGCAAAGCCGTTCTCAACCAGAAGATTATAAGCACGTGTGCAGATTTGGGTTTTGCGCTCGCGGGTATCTGCTTGGCCTTGTTCATCAAAGGCCATGACAATGACGGCAGCACCATAGCGGCGAACTTCTCTGGCCTGACGAAGGAACGCTTCTTCGCCTTCTTTCATCGAGATGGAGTTAACAATGCCTTTGCCTTGAATGCATTTAAGGCCGGCTTCGATGATCTCCCATTTAGATGAGTCGATCATGATGGGGACTTTTGAAATTTCCGGCTCAGAGGCAATAAGGTGAAGGAAGCGGGTCATGCAGTCTTTCGATTCAAGCAGCCCCTCATCCATATTGATGTCGATAATCTGAGCGCCAGATTCGACTTGCTGACGCGCCACTTCTAACGCGGTATCAAAATCGCCTTCCTTAATTAAACGCAGAAAGCGCTTCGAACCGGTTACGTTGGTGCGTTCACCGACGTTCACAAACAGTGAGCTTTCTTCAATGATTAATGGTTCGAGGCCGCTCAGTCGGCAGGCTGGTTTTATGTCTGGCAGAGCGCGTGGCTGGCAGTCGGCTACCGCGTCTGCAATCGCCTTAATATGGGCGGGCGTTGTGCCGCAGCAACCGCCGATCATGTTGAGATAGCCTTTCTCTGCCCATTCGCGAATTTCACGTGCCATGACTTCTGGCGACTGGTCGTATTCGCCCATTTCGTTTGGCAGGCCAGCATTGGGGTGTGCGGATACATAGCCTTCGCTGATGCGAGACAGCTCTTGAATATAGGGGCGTAATTCACGCGCGCCGAGCGCGCAGTTCAAGCCAATCGTGATGGGCTTGGCATGACGTAGCGAATGGTAGAAAGACTCCGTCGTTTGGCCCGTCAGGGTGCGTCCGGATGCATCTGTAATGGTGCCGGATATCATGATCGGGATATCAACATTGTTGTCATCGCAATAGGACATGATTGCGTAGACGGCTGCCTTAGCATTTAGGGTGTCGAAAATCGTTTCGATAAGGAGTACGTCGGCGCCGCCCTCGAGCAGGCCGTCGATCGCCTCAACATAGGCTTCAACAAGTTCATCGAAATAAACGTTACGGAACCCGGGATCGTTAACGTCTGGGCTAATGCTAGCAGTACGGTTCGTTGGTCCCAGCACGCCTGCTACGAAGCATTGTCGCGATGGATCTTCGGCCATTTTGGCATCAACCGCACGGCGAGCGGCGCGAGCGGAGGCTATATTGAGCTCGCGCGCCAGATCCTGCATGTCGTAGTCGGCCATGGCGATGCGGGTGGAATTAAAGGAATTCGTTTCAACGACGTCTGCGCCGGCGTCGAGATAGGCCTTATGGATTTCCTCGATAGCGTCTGGTTGGGTGATGCTAAGCAGGTCGTTGTTGCCTTTTAGGTCACTTGGCCAGTCCTTGAAGCGCTCGCCACGAAATGCAGCCTCGTCAAAACGACGATCCTGGATCATCGTGCCCATGCCTCCGTCGAGTACAACAATGCGCTCATTCAGGGCTTGGTTGAATCTAGCGCGTGCGGACGACTGGGACATGGGGTGCTCCGGTAAGTACTGGGAACGCGCATTGTACCGGAACTGGTGGGGTTGCCCAAAGCCCACAAGGCAAATAGTTTCACAGGGGTTTGCATTGGTTCTGCGGGTTAAAAATGGGCAATACAAAGGTCGGAGCTATCAGCGCCGTGCGTCATTGGCCTAATTTTTAAGACGTAAGACCCAAGTCGGTATATTCAATGTAAAAAATGGTAGTGATCGACTTACTCGGCGCGGTTGTGCAGTGCATAATCCGCTTTCACAGGAAAAAGGAGCTTCGCAATGGAAGGTTTATCTCAGCAAGTACAAACATTCGTGAGTCAGAACTTGGCGCCTTATGCATACAATTTCATCGTGGCGATTGTTCTTTTTATTATTGGTAAGTGGCTTGCTCGGCGGATCGCTAATTTTGCCGAAGGCGTTATAGGTAAGAAGATTGATCACACGGTTGCTCACTTTATGGGCAATCTCATCAATATAACGATTCTCGCGTTTGTTGTGATCGCTTCGCTTGATCAGCTTGGTGTCGAGACGACTTCCATTGTCGCCATAATGGGTGCCGCAGGCTTGGCCATCGGTCTTGCTTTAAAGGACTCACTAGGCAACTTTGCCGCTGGGGTGATGCTGATAACGTTCCGCCCGTTCAAAAAAGGTGATTATGTTGAAGCTGGCGGCGCTGCTGGTGTGGTCAGAGAAGTGCGTATTTTTAATAGCGTGTTCCTTACGCCAGACAATAAAGTGATTACCGTGCCAAACGGCAGCATTATGTCCGGCACCATCGTTAATTATTCTGAGATGCCAACACGACGAGTAGATATGGTTGTCGGAGTTGGCTACGGCAGCGACTTGGCCCAGGTTAAAACAGTCATCTCTTCTATCCTCAGCGCGGATACACGTGTACTGCAAGACCCAGCACCTGTTGTGGCGGTCTCGGAACTTGCTGATAGTTCAATTAACCTGCTGGTACGTCCATGGGTGAATGCCGCGGATTACTGGGCGGTCATGTGGGATACCACGGAAGCGATTAAGAAGCGCTTTGATGAAGAGGGAATCGAAATTCCATTCCCACAAGTGGTAATGCATACCACTAAGTAGTTTGGGTTGATTTTTATCGGTTTGAATGAGGTACGTGAAATGCATTTTGTAAAAACTGCAGTGGCAGCGCTGGTGGCCACTGCATCAATGGGTGGTTATGCCGCCGATGCGGCTGCAGAGAAAAGCGAAAGCAAATGGAAGGCTGACGTTGCTGCAGGCCTGGTATTAGAGCGTGGCAATACGAATTCTAACGGTGCGAGCGGCAACTTTAACGCATCACATGAAGGTGAGCTCTGGCGTAACACCATGAAGCTGGAGGCATCTAACAAGGAAGAGAAAAGTGAGGTTACGGGTTATCCGGGCTTAGAGAAATATGTTCGCACGGATGAGCGCTATTTTGGGCTGTATCAACTGGATAGAAAGTTTGACTCACATAGTGCGAATTACCTGTTCAACGTTGGAACGTACGAGAAAGATGCTTTCTCTGGCTTCCAGTATCAGGCGACGTATGCCGTTGGTTTAGGTCGTCGCTGGATTGATACAGAGACGCATACTCTTGATGCTGAGCTTGGTCCTGGTTATCGCTGGAAATGTTTAGAAGAAGAAGATAACTATTTCCAGTGTGATAATGACGAGAATGAAGCGATTGTGCGTGTGGCTGCTAAGTACCAATGGGTTATTAGTGAAAGCGCTGATTTTCGCCAAGAGGTCAGCAGTGACATTGGTCGCGATTCGACCAGTACACGAGCTGAATCTATCTTTAACTCGAAGATAAATTCGCATTTCAGCTTGCGCTTGAGGTACTTGCTTGAGCATGAATCTGAAACGGCGCCTGGTTCTAAAGAGTCTGATCATGAATTTACCGTTGGGCTTGTTTATACCATCCGGTAGAGCGTCATAGTGGTTTTGATCTGTTAGTAAAACGGGGAGCTTATAGCTCCCCGTTTTTTTATTGTGGCTTTCTTAATGATGGGGTGAACGCATTAAGGGGGAGGGCGTTGATAGGCTGGAAGTTATTGCTGTGGAGGACTCTGTAATGCGGTCCTTGGCGATGACATGAATCGGCGATTGTTCATTGCCAACTCTCAGACAAAAGTTACGTGAACAAAAAAGCCGGACATAAAGTCCGGCTTTTTTGTTCACGTAAGAAAGAGGGCTGTGTTTAGCCTTCCTTAATTGCCTGCGTGAGATCCAGAATGGCCTTCTTACCGTCGCCAAACAACATCAAGGTGTTGTCCTTGGCAAATAGTGGGTTAGGCAAGCCTGCAAAACCAGGGCTCAGAGAGCGCTTAATGACAACAACTGTTTTTGCCTTGTCGACATTAAGAATTGGCATGCCGTAAATTGGGCTACCTTTATCTTCACGCGCCATCGGGTTGGTTACATCGTTCGCACCGATAACAATGGCAACGTCAGTTTGTTCAAAGGTTGGGTTAATGCTGTCCATATCACGCATTTTGTCATATTCAACTTCTGCTTCGGCAAGCAGCACGTTCATATGGCCAGGCATCCGTCCAGCAACAGGGTGGATGGCATACTCCACTTCAATGCCGCGTGCTTCCATGGCTTCTGCCATGTCACGTACAGCGTGTTGTGCCTGCGCCATCGCCATACCAAAACCAGGAACAATGACAACGCGTTGCGCGGTTTCAAGAATCATCGCGATTTCATCTGCAGACGAAGATTTAACCTTGCCCTGATAAACTTCGTCGGCATCAATGGTTTCGCCCACTTCGCCCATCACACCAAACAGAACGTTGGTGAGGGAGCGGTTCATGGCTTTACACATGATCTGAGTAAGGATCAGGCCGGATGCGCCAACCAACGAGCCGGTAATGATCAGGGCGCTGTTGCCCATCACAAAACCTGCTGCCGCTGCAGCAATACCAGAGTAGGAGTTCAGTAGCGCGATAACCACTGGCATGTCTGCGCCGCCAATAGGCAGTACGAGCAGTAGACCCAGCACGCAGGACGCGACCGCAATGCCCCAATACAGCTGACTGTTGCTTGGGTCGATGAGCATAAAGCCGATAGCAGTTAATGAGCCGAGCAGCAAAAGAGCGTTAACAATTTTCATGCCTGGGAAGCCGATTGAGCCACCGCCGATCAGTTCTTGCAGTTTAGCAAAGGCAACCAATGAACCGGTTAGGGTCACGGCGCCAATCAAAATGGCTGCGCCAGTGCTAATCACTTCAACGGGACCACTGACGCCGCCAAAGTATGCTGCAGAAGCCACAGCAAAGGAGGCGCCGCCACCAAAGCCGTTTAGCAGAGCAATCATCTGTGGCATCGACGTCATTTGCACACGAGCAGCGAGTACCGCACCGACAGTGCCGCCAACTAATAAGCCGGCAATAATCACTTCATATTGAATGACATCTTTATCGAGCAGCGTTACTACGCAGGCGATCAGCATGCCGAGTGCGGAGAGTTGATTACCGCGTACGGCGGTTTTCGGTTTTGTTAAGCCTTTAATACCCAATACAAACAGCGATGCTGCGATCAGGTAGGCGATATCAATCCAAGATTGTGAAATGTGCATCGCTTACTTCCTCTTAAACATCGCCAGCATGCGATTGGTGACCATAAAGCCGCCAATCACGTTAATCGTTGCTAGCACAACGGCGATAAAACCAAACACCTGAATGATGACGACATTCTCATTGCCCGCGGCGACGATGGCGCCGACGAGGGTGATGCCGGAAATCGCATTGGAGCCAGACATTAGCGGTGTATGAAGCGTTGGCGGTACCTTGGTGATCAATTCCACACCGAGGAAAATAGCCAGCACAAAAAGCGCGAGCATTGCTATGAAATCCATAATGAATCTCCCCTTAGGATGCTGACGCTTCGTCTTGCGACGATGGCAGCTCTGGCAGGTTAAGTAGTTGACGCATGCGAGAATGTGGCACTTCACCTTTATGCGAGACAACTGTCTCACGCACGATTTCGTCTTCGAAATCGAGGTTAAGTTTGCCTTCTTCATTGATCAGCAAGTTAAGTAGGTTTTCCATGTTTTTGCCGAACATCTGGCTGGCATGGAAGGCGACAGAGGAAGGAACATTCTCTGGCCCAATAATCGTGACGCCGTGCTCGACAACGTTTTCACCCAGCTTGGTGAGTTCGCAGTTGCCGCCGCGTTCTGCTGCAAGGTCGACAATAACAGCGCCGGGCTTCATGGCTTTCACCATATCTGCCGTCACAAGAATCGGAGACTTAGCGCCAGGAATAGCCGCTGTCGTAATAATGACGTCCATGCGTGAAACGACTTCTGTCATCAGTTCGCGCTGGCGCTTAAGGAAATCTTCGCCTTGTGCTTGCGCGTAGCCGCCTTTACCTTCAGCAGAGCTGGTATCTAGATCCAGTTCAACTGGCTTAGCACCGACAGAAAGGATCTGCTCGCGGGCTGCCGGACGAACATCATAGGCCTCAACAATTGCGCCAAGACGTTTTGCTGTGGAGCATGCAAACAAACCAGCAACACCAACACCCATGATCAACACACGCGAGGCAGCTAGAGTGCCTGCTGCAGTCATGTTCATCGGGAACATGCGGTTGGATTCCGCTGCGGCCATTAATACACTTTTATAACCGGAGATCATTGCCATCGACGATAGAACGTCCATGGCTTGAGCGCGCGTAATACGTGGCACTAGCTCAAGAGCAATGCCAGTAATGTTTTTCTCTGCAAGCGCGCTAGCGAAAGCTGGGCTTGCCAAAGGATCCATCATGCCAATTAAAATTTGATCTGCTCGAAGGCTGTTAAGGTCGTCGCTGCCATTGGTGGCGTTACTGCCAGGTGTTTGGACCTGCAGTACGATCTCAGCTTGCTGGAAGACGGCATCACGAGACACGATCTCAGCGCCAGCTTGTTCGTAACTTGCGTCAAGGTAGCCAGCGGATGTACCGGCTCCTGCTTCAATGAGGACGCGTAAGTCTGGTTTTTTCTTTAGTACAGTGACGTTAGCAGGCGTCAAAGCGACGCGTGTTTCGCCTGGGCAAATCTCTTTAGGAACACCGATAATCACCTGCGTTACCCCCATTTTGGTTCGCTGGTTGGCGCGATTGGCCGAGTAGGTTCGGCCAGCTTTAGACCCAGCTTTAGACATAGAAAGGCCGGTTCACCAGAACCGGCCTTTCAGCAGGGTGCTAACCTTATTGTGCAGTGGGCTCCATGGCAAATAGGAAACGTCACTGAAACCGATAATCGGTCAAATTTTGGCCCGCGCGTCCTACAGGCTGGTTATTATTTGTCCAATTTAGACGAAACGATCGATTTATCGACAGCTTCACCCATGCCCAAAAATGGTTCAATGATGGTGTTACCGCGGACTTGTGCCTCAATGACGTGCAAAAAGGTGTAGGCGCCGAGCAGCTTGCGTGCCAGAAAAATGAACTCTTTGGGTGGCACATCAAAATACACTGATAGGGCGTTGCGGCCTGCTCTGGCGACAATGCGTTTGGGCAGATCACTTTCACCCCACAAATATTCGCCACGCTCGTTGAGAACATTTTGCGGGGGAGGGAAGCGATCAGGGTCTTGTAGCACCTCGACTGCCTCGAAGCACAGTTCGGCAAAATCCTGTAAGAGGGCTTTTGGGGCGCCTTTGGAGAGAAAGTCGAGTGCCGTCAGGGCATTGAAAATGCGCTCTGAGTCATGATGCCAAGCGCCGCGAATCATTTCTCGGCCAGGGCCAAGCACATCATCGTCAAACTCTCGGATAGCACCAAAATCTAGCAGCACTATTTGGTCGTGGTCGTTCCCGGCATTCACGCGAAGCAAATAGTTACCAAAGTTGGGGTCTGTCTGCATGCGATGCCATTCGAACACTTCGCGGCAGCACAGCTCCATAATAGCGCGGCCGAGAAAGTTTCGACGTGGCTGGCTGAGCTCGGTCACGGCGGGGTCATTAATATGGACGCCGTGTTCAAAGCTAAGGCAGAGAATGTTTTTCTGGCTGTACTCGGTGATGACCTCGGGAACGATATAGCGAGGATCATCTGCTAAGACATTACGGAAATAGCGGGTTGTTTCCGCCTCGAGGTCATAATCGACCTCACGGGCAAGCATGCCACGGACTTCATTAAGCCACTGATTGAATTGATCTGTGATTGGTACTAATCGACTTAAGCGCAGCAATTGCACGAGTGCGCGCATATCGCTGTCGATGGCATCGGCAACGCCGGGATACTGGATTTTAAGCACTAGCTGCTTACCGTCGCTAAGCCGTGTTGCGCGGTGAACCTGAGCAAGTGAGGCGGCGCCGAGTGGTTCAGGGTCTATGTCGAGCTGCGCCATAATAGCGCTACCAAGCTGCTCTTGCAGGTGAGCTTCGATTGTACTCCAATGTAGTGCGGTGGTGCTGTTTTCCAGTGTATGGAGTGCTTCCGTCACTTCTTCAGGGAGAAAGTGTTCACCGAATAGCGCCATCATCTGACCAATTTTAACTACCGAGCCCTTTAGTTTGCCAAGCTCTCTAACGAGCTCGTGCGCCTGACTGGACAGGATCTGCTTGCGGCGTCCTTCGCGGCCTTCTTTTTCGGAGAAAAAAGTGCCAGCGGTGAGGGTGGCGTATTTCGCACCGGCCATAAAGCCTGCTTTGGCCATGGATAGTCGGCGCTCAAATGAGCCGGTTTTTACGCGTTTTACGGTCTTTCGCACAGGTCACCTTTAATTCGGCAAAAAAATGGATGAGCACGGGCGCCAGTCTATCTGAAATTGTATGATCGCTGGCGAATCCATTTTGTATACGTAGGGGTATTTACGTATTTTGTGGTCAATACAGTAAGGGACAATGGCATGGCAAAAACCTGGATCTTATTACGCGGCCTGATTCGTGAAAGCCGCCACTGGGAGGCTTTTCCGGCCCTTTTCTCTCAGCAGTTTGCGGGCGATACCGTGGTCACGATCGACCTGTTAGGTAATGGCGAGCATTACGATGATAAGAGCCCGCGGACCATTGAAAAAATGGTCGCTGGTTTACGAGACGAGCTCAGTCGAAAGGGGCTGAGGCCGCCGTTCCATGTCGCAGCGCTGTCGCTGGGTGCGATGACGGCAATCAGCTGGATGAACGATTATCCTGGCGAAGTGGCTGTGGGCGTTCTCATGAACACCTCTGTTGCCCGCTATAGCCCTTTTTGGAAGCGTTTGCGCCCGCAAAACTATCGCCGCATTTTATTTGATGGCGTGCTTAAAGGGGATGCGCTTGCCAAAGAGCGGATGATTTTGCAGCTAACGACAAATTTAATCAGTGACGCGGAACGTGAACAAACCGCCCAGCGTTGGGCTGGTTATGCGGCAACTCAGCCGGTCAGTAAATCGAATGCTTGGCGTCAGATTCTCGCGGCGGCCTGTTTTCGCGCTCCGCCAGAAGCGCCTAAGGGGGCATCTATTTTGCTGTTGAATGGGGGCGGGGACCGTCTGGTTGATCCAAGTTGCTCCGCGGCCTTGGCGCGCGCGTGGCAGGTGCCGCTACGTGTTCACCCGACGGCGGGACATGATCTGACCATGGATGCAGGAACGTGGGTGGCGAATGAGATAAAGGATTGGTTGGCGTAACCAGAAAATGCCTCATGTTCAGTGCGCGCGGTGCGGAACATGAGGCATTGGGCCACTAGCTTTGCGGAGCAACTGGGTCGGCGCTCACGACCTTTGCCGTGTTAAGCAAATAGATTAAATCGGCCATTACCGCGCCGGACTCGTCTAGGTAAGGGTCTGGACCGGTATCTTCTTCTCCGCTTTGGCGCGCAGCAATACGCTGCTCTTCTTGCTCTTGCAGCTCTTGGAAGTTAGCGACGGGCTTTTCTCCACGGGATTTGCGCAACATATTTTCCGATGCAAGCCGACGTTTCTCCCATTCCGATTTTTCTTTTTTTCGCGTCGCTTCATTTAAAGAAAGCGTTAATCGTTCTTTGTTTTCTTCAAGCATAACGAGTTGATCGGCGACGTAATCAAACTCTGGGTTTTTGCCAATACGTTTCTGGTGTTGCTGTTTCAGTACGCCGAAGAACGGTTGCAGTTCAGTTGAGCGAATATAGCGCGCGGGTTTGATTTGGTCCCAAGGCAATGCGTTGGGTAGAGCGCTTTCACCAATCTCACTTTTGTCGACCAAATACGGCATGCGAATATCAGGTATGATGCCTTGGTTTTGGTTGCTGCCTCCGGATACACGATAGAATTTTGCTTGCGTAATTTTGAGCTGACCGTGATCCAGTGGAATTAATGTTTGCACAGTGCCTTTACCAAAGGTGTCATCGCCTAAAATAAGCGCGCGGCCATAGTCTTGCATCGCTCCAGCAAAAATCTCGGAAGCTGACGCGCTGTAACGATTCACAAGAACGGCCATTGGTCCGAAGTAGAGCATACCAGGGTATTGATCCGGCTCGATTTGAACACGTCCGCGTGCATCGCGTACTTGTACCGTTGGGCCGCGATCGGTAAACAGTGAGACTAGCTGAGTTGCTTCGTGAAGCGAGCCGCCGCCGTTGTCGCGCAGATCAATGATCAGTCCGTCGATGCCTTTCTCTTGCAGGCCCATTAATAGCTTGGCGACGTCGCGAGTGGTGCTGGTGTAGTTAGGATCGCCGCGATGATAGGCGTCGAAATCTAGATAGAAAGCTGGGACGTCAATGACGCCAATACGCAATTCCTTTTTTTCATTGGGAACCGTTAGGATTTTGCTTTTCGCTGCCTGATCTTCTAGAACAACACGGTTACGCTCAATTGAAATTGTGCGGGTGCGGTGATCGTTTGCAGCGCTGGAAGGAATGACTTCGAGGGTGACACGAGTGCCTTTGGGACCGCGAATCAGATTGACGACTTCGTCGAGGCGCCAGCCAATAATATTCACGATTTCGTCATCGCCCTGACCAACACCAATAATTTTATCGGCGGGGCTGAGCTGGCCAGCTTTCGCTGCGGGGCCGCCAGGAACGAGCCGGACTACCTTGGTGTATTCTTCTTCGGCTTGTAGCACGGCGCCAATGCCTTCTAAGGAGCGGCTCATGCTGATATTGAAATTTTCAGAATTGTGCGGGGTGAAGTAACTGGTATGAGGATCGTAAATTTTTGCCAGTGCATTGACGTAGAGCTGAAAAACATCTTCAGGTGTGCTTTGTTCAAGACGTTTTAACTGGCCGCTATAGCGTTGGTGCAGACGTTTGCTGATTTTCTCGTCGGCATCGCCGTCCAGGCGCATGGCGATGACCGCGTCTTCAAGGCGTTGCCGCCAAATGTTGTTGCTCTCTTCGACATTAGCTGCCCAAGGCGCTTCTCGGCGATCTATTAAAATGGATTCGTTATCATCCAAGTCGAGTTTATCAATGCCTTTATCAAGCAGCGCAAGAACATAATTCAGCCTTTCTTTGACGCGCGCTTGGTAGCGATTAAAAATGCTGTAACCGGCGGTCAGTTTTCCGTCTTCAATCTGATCGTCTATGCGCGTGCGATAATCCTGAAACGAGTCGATGTCAGACGCTAGAAAGTAGGCTCGTGCACTATCAAGATCTTTCAAATATTGATCGAGCATGTTCGAGGCAAGGGTGTCATCGATAGGGATTTGGCGGTAGTGGTTACCCAGCCGATCGACAATAGCTTCCATCGTTTCCGCGTGAATGGGCTCAGGGGCCAATTCACCGCTGGGTACCGGATCAGCAGTCGTCGCCGAGGTCGCCGATAGGCCGGCGGTCAGTCCAGCAATGGACATGATCGCGACGGCGAGAAGGGGTAATCGAAAATAAGGCTTCAAGTCTGCATCCTTTATTAATGGGCAGGAACGTTTTCGAGTATAGCGAAGATGACAGGGGAATAATGTATTGGTTCAGTGACTTATTGACCTGATCGGCACTTCGGGTCAGCCTGCCGATGAGGAGCCTCTGAATAACTCCTTAAACTCTTAAGGTACGGTAATGAACGGACTGTTTGGTGGTTTTCTATTATTGGCCATTGCGGTGGCACTCGGGTTTACGTTGGCTGGGGACGCGAGTGTTAGCAATAACGTCTCCCGTGCGATGTTTGACTCGGCTGACTTGGCTGTACAGGTCAGTTTGGGCCTCGTGGGTGTGCTGACGCTATGGAGTGGTTTTTTCCGCCTAGCGGAGCGAAGTGCTTTGACGGACAGGGTAGCTCGTAAACTGGCGCCATTACTGACAAGGCTTATGCCTGGGCTGGCGCGCACACCTTCCGCTATTGCCCCTGTCACCATGAATTTGTCTGCCAATGTGTTGGGTCTGGATAATGCCGCGACGCCGCTTGGACTAAAGGCCATGGAGGCGATGCAGGCGGGCAATAGCGCGACGCCGGACCGCGCGACAGATGCGCAGATCATGTTTCTTGTCATGAATACGTCCTCAGTTACTTTGTTGCCGGTGACAGTCTTTATGTATCGCGCGCAACAAGGCGCAGCGAATCCCGCCGATATCTATGCGCCCATGCTGATTGCGACGACGGTATCGACTTTCTTCGGCATATGGCTAACCGCTAAAGTCCAAGGCATTTCGCTGCGTAACCCGTTAATACTGGGCGTTGCAGGCATCTGGCTGACATTGCTGACGGCGCTTGTTGTGGCTGTAACAATGATGTCGGCCAGCAATGCGGCAGCATTTTCCTCGGCCCTTGGAAGTGGCGTGCTGCTGGCCGCAGTTGCAACCTTTGTGATTGCGGGTTGGCGCGCAGGACTGGATGTTTACCAGACTTTTATTGAGGGCGCACAGGAGGGCTTTAATACCGCGATACGGTTGATCCCTTATCTGGTCGCCATGCTAGTGGCGATCGGCATGTTGAGAGCGGCAGGGGTGCTCGACTTACTGCTCGATGGCGTACGAGTTGCCGTTGCGTATACGGGCCTAGATAGCCGCTTTGTCGATGCCTTGCCGGTCGCGTTGATGAAGCCTCTCTCTGGCAGTGGCGCTCGAGCGATGATGTTGGAGGTGATGAATACCCATGGTGTTGATTCTCTAGCCGGACGGATGGCTGCGGTAATGCAGGGGAGCACCGAAACAACCCTCTATGTACTCGCGGTTTACTTTGGCAGTGCAGGCATTACCCATATTCGTCATGCGTTGTGGTGCGGTTTGGCCGCCGACGTGGCGGGATTAATTACAGCAATATTGGCAACTTACCTGTTTTTCGGTTAATTATGATAGCTACCGATTAGGGCGATCTGTCAGGTATAAAGATCAGATATGGCAGCGAGGTCTTTGCGGTCGATCTCTGCGTAGTCGTCAATAACAGTAATAAGACGGACAGAAACCTGGGGAAGCACTACAGAATGAATCAACGTGCACATATACGGCATCAGGTTGACATGCCTGCTACCGTTTCTTTCGATCATGGAGTGATCAGTAATTGCCAGATCCAGGACTTTTGTCTTGGCGGCATGATGCTACTTATTCCTTCAGGTAACGATGTTACCGCATCCGCATTTTCACTCGATCAGGTATTACGGGTCACATTATCCGTCCGCGGGTTACGTGGGCCGCGTGAGGTTGGCTTGGTGGCGAAAGTACGGCGAATAGAGGGTGAGCTGATTGGCGTGTCCTTCGAGTCGCCGGATTCCACCGTATTGCTTGCCATTCAGAACCACGTACGCGAGTTAACAGATAGTGATTCGTCTTCCGCGAACAGTCGAAAAAGTGGGCGAGAATACAAATTAACACCGCAGCAGATGCAAAAGGCGACGGATCTATTAGCGGCTTCGTTGCGCCGCTTCGTGATTAGTCGATTGGCGGACTTTTTGCCGAGCGCCCGCGAAGCGCTTATGAGTGCCGCCGATGCTGCGCACACCAACCAAGGTCAGCTACCGTTTTTTGAAGCGGAAAAAACCCTGACATCTCAAGCTGATGTTCTTTCAAGAAACTTTGTTGCGAAGGCATGCAAGCGTCTTTATGACCTATCTCAAGGCGTTAAAGAGAATGATGATGACTCGCAATCGAGCGGGCGCCTTTCGTTGGTAGATCAGGAAATATTCGAAGATTGGCTGACGTTAAAAGTTATGGCGACACGGGCAGAAGGTGTTTTCCATGACGAGTTGCTGCATTTGCAGTTGCGTATGGATCAGCTTTATGGGATTGCATTAAGTGCGCGCAAAAATCCGCTTCATCCGGTGGTGATCTGTACCGCGTTTGGCGAGGCGTTGCGCTTGTTGCCGCTAAAGCAAAAGACCGACCGCATTATATTGGCGGTTTTCGAGCGTACCGTCGTTGAACAGCTTGGCGCGCTGTACATCGAGGTCAACAAAAGCCTCGTTGAGCAGGGGATCCTGCCCGATCTTGATGTTGGCCGCTATATTAGTGAGAACTATGCCGCGAAAGTCGCTCCGCACGCAGATCAAGCGGTAGCGAATAAAAAAGCCAGTGAAACGATCGCGGAGCCGCAAAAATCTAGCGCCGCAGCTGCGCCCCAATCTGACGGGCGTACATCGGAACCGGTTGCAGCGGGCGCGGCGACTTCGTCATCTGCAGGGCACGCTTCTACAGTCTCTGGTACTGCCGCGCCCGCGACAGGCGCCGCCGAACCCGTGAACAAGCGTGATGCAACGAGTGCATCAATCGCTGCACGGCGTAGCGCGACAGATTCCAGTGCTCGTCTTTCGGAGCGTCAGTTTGCGTTACAGCAGCATATCGCTCGGCATGCATACGAGACCGTACGTAAATTATTAAGTGAACATTCTCTCAATGAGGCTCGTGAAAGGCGTGGGGAAGTTAGCAACTCCATGCCTGTGGCGGATGACGTGCGTGTTGACGAGTCGCTCGCATCGTTGCAGCGCAGTACCGATATTCGAGAGAAGGCAGAGTTGCCGTTGATGGAACGTGTTGCTACTGCGGTAAATGATGGCGGCGATGAGTCTGCGCAGGTCGACTCGGATGTTCACGCGGCGATTGACGTTATTCATCATTTATTTGAAGGCGTGGTGTCGAATCCCGCCTTAACGGAAAAAGTCAGAGCGGCGATTAAGCGCTTGGAAGTTCCTTTTTTGCGGCTTCTGCTGGTTGATGATGAATTTTTAACGGAAGAGTCCCACCCCGCACGGCAGATGTTAAACAGAATGGCCCACCTTGGTGTGCGCGGTAGCGCAAACCTTGCGGCGCATGAGCAAGAAATTGAACAAGAAGTTGATTTAATTCTAGGCGGATTTGATCGCGATATTAATGTGTTTACTGAGTCGCTTGGAAAGCTCGATAAGATGGCTAGCCGGCAACAGTCTATTTATGTGCGCAATATCAAGCGGGTTACTGAGTCTTGTGAAGGAAAGCAGAAATTACAAGGTGCGCGGCGGGAAGTCAGTCGAGCGCTCGAACGACGGATTGGCGGGAAGCGTGTTCCGAAGGCCGTGCTCAGTTTAGTGGATGCCGGTTGGCGCCAGCTATTAACACAAGCGTTGTTGCGGCGTGGGCGTGAAAGCCAAGAATGGCATCGCTACCTCGGTGTCATAGATCAGATGCTGAAAGCGGCTGACGAAGTGCCGACGCAAGAGTCGTTGTCATTGTTACTCAGTACAATTAAGGATGGTCTCGGTAAGGTCGATCATACGCAAATGCAAAATGCGCGACTGATATCGGAATTGCGTGATTTGTTGTCAGCGAAAGCGCGCGCTAAGTCTGAGCCAGAAATGGTTGACGTGCCGATGGGGGTTGTCGGCGGCGAAGCAGAAACAGCCGTGCTAGGTGCTGATGAGCTGGGCGGCCGCTGGATAAAGCGTGCCCAGCGTCATGTGGTGGGTGATTGGTTTAGTTACTTTGACGCCGGTCAAGACGCACTGGTCCGCTTGGCATGGGTTGATAGCGATGGCAGTACATTTGTTTTCGTTAATCATCAGGGCATGAAGATCGTTGAGTTGCGCGTTGATGTTTTTGCCGAGCGTCTTTCTCGTGGCGAAATACGGCCGATCGACAATTTGGACGCGCCGGCAGTGGATCGTGGCTTAGAGAACATGGTTCAACGTGTTTACGATCAGATGGCGCATCACGCCACGCATGATGAGTTGACGGGCTTATTTAATCGCAGAGAGTTTGAGCGCCGGCTGAAGCAAAGACTGTTAAGCCACGAGCACTCGGCAACACTGTTTCATATCGATATTGATCAGTTCAAGGTTGTAAACACTTATGGTGGCCCCGATGCTGGGGACGAAATGATTCGGCAGGTGGCTAGGCTGGTTGAAGCCGCGTTCCCCGGCGCGCTCATCGCGCGTTTAAGTGGTGATGAATTTGCGGTTTGGATTGAAAATATGCCGCCGGAAGCGGCAAAAAAATTGGCAGATACCTTTGCCCGCGATATTGGCGCGCAACGTTTTATTTGTGCGGATAAGCCGTTCACTATTACGGTGAGTATTGGTGTTGCGTATCGTGACAGTAGTACGGACGGAGCATCGCTATTAAAGGGTGCGTCTAGTGCATGCTTATCTGCCAAGGAATCTGGGCGTAATAGGGTGCAAGCCTATGCGCAAGAAGACGAAAGCATGGTTAAGCAAGACGATGTTATGGCGTGGGTGGCTCGTCTAAATGACGCCATTGATAACAACCGTTTGTTGTTGCGTTGTCAGCGGATTGAAGCAACAACTCAGGAGGAACAGCTCCCTTCATATGAAGTGCTTATCTCCATTAAGACGCCAGAGGGTGAGTTGCTGGCGCCGTCTGAGTTTTTGCATGCGGCAGAACGCTACAACCGTATGCATGCACTGGATCGCTGGGTGGTGTCAAACGTGCTGCGTTGGATGCATGAGAATCCTGCAGTGGTAGATGGTCTTGATCACCTTTCCATTAATCTTTCCGGACATTCTCTGAATGACGAGGGACTGCTTGAGTTCTTGTTTGATCATTTTCAACGCTACCCTGTGCCGCGAGAGCGCATCTGTTTTGAAGTGACCGAAACGGCAGCTATTGCGAACCTAGAGGATGCCGCGGACTTTATTTATGAGCTGCAAGGTTTAGGCTGTCGCTTCTCATTAGATGATTTTGGCTCGGGCTTGGCGTCGTACGGCCACCTAAAGAACCTGCCGGTTGATTACATTAAAATTGATGGCAGTTTTATTAAGGATGTTGCCGACGACCCTGCAGGTCTGGCACTGGTGCGCTCTATCAATGAGATGGGCCACCTGATGGGCAAGCGAACGATTGCGGAATACGTTGAGAATGATCGTATCCGTGAATGCATGCGCAGTATCGGCGTTGATTATGTTCAAGGCTATGGCGTTGAAAAGCCCCGCACCTTGGAAAGTTTGGCCGAGCCTGCCGCTTAGTTGATGCGTTTAACGTGGAGCGGCGGCTCGTGCTACACGCCCGGCTGAATGGCTCGAAAGGTCATGTTGATTCGCGCGCCGTTGGCGCGCTTTCTGATCGGCACACTATGCTGCCAGCCGTGTTGGACGGCGGGATTCATCAGCATTAACTGGTCGTGCATCAGCGGAAATTTCAGCGCAGTTTTTGATTCACCTTTGCGCCGCAATGCAAATTCCCGTGATTCCCCGAGGTTGTAGGATGCCACCCATGGCGCTGCGCCTAACTCCGCTTCATCGTCGCTATGCCATCCCATATGATCAGAGCCGTTCCGATAATAATTGATCAGCACGGCGTTAAATCGATGCCCGCAAGTAAGCTCAACAATTCTCTTCAGATGTGCCACCTCTGGGTGCCATGGCGCTGGTTTCATTGGCAGACCGGAATAGCGGTAATATGCTTGCGGGTCACCCATCCAGCACTGCAAACGTGGAATGCGATGAGATGCGCCGAATACCGTCACGGTCGGCTGCTGCCAAGCAATATCATTAATCAGTGCGCTGAGTAGCACGTCGCTGGCGTCGTGCAGAAGAGGGTGCCAATGCTGCAATAACGCACCGTCGCCTAGGTCCGTGGGTTGTTGTAATTTTGAGTCAAAAAGATCGAATGTTCTTTGCATGGTTGGCATTCTACCCATAACGTAGGTCTTGGGGCTTGGCATATATTATTCGGCATATGTGCGGCTATTATCCAGTCCCGACTTTCGAGCAAGGCACTCGGGCGGGCGTCGGCAATCTTTAGGAGAACACAGTGATCTATACCTTTGATATACGTCGCGGTTATCTGTGGGAACAAGACGTTCAGCCGGATAACGGTGAGGCTTTATTAGCTTGTCACTGGATAGATCTCGTTGATGCACAAGATGCGGAGCGCGATCTGATTCAGCAAGTGTTGACGGCGACGCTGCCGGATTCAGACGAAGTGGATGAAATTGAGGCATCGGCGCGATATTTCACCGACGAAGAAGGGATGCATGTCCACTCCTTGTTTCTTTATCAGAGCGAGGGACGGCACAAGACTACGACAGTGGCTTTTATATTGCAGCCTCAGCGTCTGCTAACCTTGCGTGATAATGAAATTCCGGATTTCCGATTAATGCGAATGCGGATTCGCAAAGGACGTGTTGCAGCGCTTGAGCCAGAAGATGTTTTATTGTCAGTGCTTGAGCAAAAAGTTGAGAACTTAGCAGACCAGCTTGAAGACGTGCACCGCCAGTTGGAAGACGTGAGCTATCTTGTGCTTGAGGATAAAAATGCGAAGCTTGACGAAGGGATTGAGCAACTAGCGAAACTTGAAGATTCCAGCGGAAAAATTCGCTTGTGCCTAATGGATACGCAACGATCGATTTCCTTTATACAGCGTCATTTACGTGCGGATACAGAGCGGCGAGCCCAGTGTGTAGAGATGCATCACGATATTGATACACTGATGTCTCATACAACATTTCTTTTCGACAAAATCAACTTCCTGATGGATGCCGCATTGGGGTTTATTAATATTGAACAAAACCAAATTATCAAAATATTTTCGATTGCCGCGGTGGTTTTTCTCCCTCCGACGCTAGTGGCAAGCCTATACGGTATGAACTTTCGCATTATGCCAGAATTGCAATGGCAGTATGGTTACCCCATGGCGATTGCATTGATGATACTCGCGGGGCTTGCGCCTTATGTTTATTTTAAGCGCAAGGGCTGGCTATAGGCGTAGCGAGGGTAGGGTCCGTTTTTCGTCTGATCTGTGCTAGCTCGACAGGGTGTAACGTCCTCCGTTGACCGTCGCATCGCCGTCTTCATGGAGTTTAATTAAATGCGCAAGCAGCGAAAACTCGGCAATTGGGTGGAGGAAGGCAGGGGTGTCGTCGTAAACAATGGCAACTAAATCACTGGCTGAACTGTTCGGCCGTTCTGAGAGGGCGCTTCGAACTTTATGTTCACGCTTCAAGCGGTGACTAATTGTTTGTTCGATGGCCTGTTGCGGTTGATGAATTAGGTCGCCATGCCCTGGAGCAATAACATGCACGTCATGGTCGAGCAGCTTATTCAGCGAGCTGATGTACGCGCCCATTGATCCGGATGGCGGCGCGATGACAACGGTTGAGCCGTTAATAAGATGGTCGCCGGAAAACAGCATGCCATGACGGTGTAATAAAAAGCATAGATGATTGCTGACATGTCCTGGCGTTGAAATGACCGTTAACTCGCCAAGTGCGCCCAGTTGAATGCTGTCTCCGTCTTTTAGAAGTTGATCCGGTTGCCAATGTTGGTCTTGGAGATTGTCGTTGACCACACAAGGTCCTAAACGCGGCGCGCCAGTTTGTTCATGTAAGGCCAGTGCAGCGGGGGAGTGATCGCGATGCGTGTGCGTGACCAAAATTTGTCGTACGGGCAGTCCAATTTGCTGCGCGGCGGCCTCTATGTTGGCAATATGCCGAGGATCTTCTGGGCCTGGGTCGAGCACGATCAGTCCGCTAGTGCCTTCTAGCAAATAAGTGTTTGTTCCAGGGCCGCTCATCATTCCTGGGTTTAGCGCCAGCAGTCGCCATACTCCTTCGGCAATTTGAACGGGCTGACCAGGCGTTAAGGCAAACATATAAGCTCCGATTTATCGCTTGTTGCTGTCAGCATAGCCGAGCGCAGAGGTTGGCTCCAATTCCCACAGGTATTGCTCACCGGTAGAGGAGTCTTTGCTCTTCGGTAGCATTGGATCATGTAGGGATACGTTATTAATGGCGATACGGAAAGGGTAGCTTTGCCCGCTGCCAACGTGCATGAGCAGTTGGAAAGGTTGTTGAGTCAGGATGCTACACGGTGCCGAGCCGCACTCTGGGCTGGCGCTTCGAACATTTACCGTGCCGTTTACCTGCGAAATAGCGATATCTGAGTTATTGCTTATCTTCCCCGTTAGTCGCCATCCGGCGCCTGTGGCGCTGACGGTATCAAGCTCGATGACGATCTGATCCACGTTAACTTCTGGCTGGAGATGTACTTGCCGGCCAAGTGCCAATAGGGCAGCCACTAAGACTAGGGAGCCACCGATGAGGACGCCAATTGCGAGTCTTTTTTGTCCGCCGCGCCAACAGGATGCCGATACTGCAGACACCACAACAATCAAGGTTACGGCTAGTAGAATTTGCGCCATGCTAAATTTCCCGTGTTGATGTTATTAGGCAGCCTCTAAATTCCGTATAATGCCGTCGCCAAAGCCTACAGGATTTATCATGCTCATTGTTATTTCGCCGGCCAAAACCCTAGATTATGAGAGTGCTCTGCCCAATGTTCGCGCCACTCAGCCGCGTATGTTGGATCAAAGCGAAGAGCTTGTTAATCAGCTGCGTGAACTGAGCAGCTTGGATATTGCTGGCTTAATGCACGTGTCTGATAAAATCGCCAGTTTGAATGCGACACGTTTCAGCCAGTGGTCCCGGCCTTTTGATAAAGCGAATGCTCGTCCCGCGCTGTTTGCCTTTATGGGCGACGTATACACCGGGCTCGCCGTACGTGACTTTAGTCCAGATGAGCTACTGCAGGCTCAACACAGGCTTCGTATTCTTTCCGGGTTATATGGCGTTCTACGCCCCCTCGATTTAATGCAGCCATATCGGTTAGAGATGGGCACCCGTTTGCTAAATGATCGGGGTAAAGATCTTTATGCGTTTTGGGATATGACCATTACGGATAGTTTAAACAAGGATTTACGCGCAGCAAAGACAGATGTGCTCGTGAATCTTGCCTCGAATGAATACTTCCGCTCCGTAAAAACAAAGCAGCTCAACGGGCAGATTATTACACCTGTGTTTCATGATGAGAAAAACGGGAAATTCAAGGTAATCAGCTTTTTTGCCAAAAAAGCGCGTGGCTTGATGGCGGCATGGATCATTCAAAATAACGTAACGGATGCGGCGAAGCTGACGGAGTTTAACGTGTCGGGCTACCGCTACAGTGCACAAGATTCGAATGGCGATAACATGGTTTTTCGTCGTAAAGAGAAAGACCTGCCGAAATGATGTTAAGGATTCTTAATCGCTTGACGGCACTTTGCTTGGCAAAGTGTGGCGGTAGACGAAACGTTCATAAGCGGAGTATTGCACCTAGGTGCAATAGGTTCGGCTGATCAGAAGCAGTCAAATGCTGCAGAGGTTTCCGGCATACGTGATCGGCTCCTTGGCCTCATTTTGGTTGATTGAAAGTGTCCTTAGTTTCTGGGTTTAGGTTGAACGAGCGCTAGACTTCTTCTTCCGGCCAATACCTAAGTGCGCATAATGTATATTATGTTAAATAGAATGCGTGCCTTTCTGCACCGACGAAGCCGCGCCAGTACTCGACCGGCGCCCTTGCCCCGATGTCCACTTTTCCGGCAGTTTTTAGACCTTTTCGCAATACCTCTGGGGGTGCATTATGCGTAAACCGTCTAAAAACTGGCTAACTCTCAGCCATCCAACAACCGGCGAAACCGACGACCTACCCGCTGGGCACGTCGCAAAGCTGCTCAATGTTCAACGCCGCACCGTAGAAAGCTGGATTATTAAGGGCAAACTACCGGCCATGGCGGCACGTCTCCTGCATTTTCTAGCCCTTGGGATGCTCCCTGACCCGCTTTGGCACCGTTTCCGGCTCTATGGCGGCGTTCTGGTCAATACAGCCAGCGGCGAACGCTACACGCCTGCACAGCTCGAAACCGTATACTTGAGCTGGCAACAACTGAGCCACACACGGCAACGCCTCACAGCGGCGGAAAAAGAAAACCGGCAACTACGGCGGCGACTGGCCGAGCAAAATGCAATAAATCCGCCTGGGTGCTTTTCGACGCGCCCACCGCGCCAGCTCGATATCTTCCCAACACAAAAAAGCCTGCATTAAGCAGGCTTTTTCTATTCATCACCGAACACGTCCGGCCATATCTTACGCTCTATGCGTGAGACACGCCGATGATGATGCAGAACAACCACCATTAGCACAACTTGCGCCGTGCTGGCCCCCGCGCTGATTAACGGGAAAAGCTGCTCAATCATCGATCTGTTCCAAGGCATGACTTCCCACGCTCTCCACAGCCACACCGGCAGCCTTGCCCGCCATTGGATTGCCCGTGTACGCCGTCACCATCGAACCCACGACCAATACCGCAATCGTCAACCATTTACGCTTTTTCATTGTCACCGCCGTTTATCTCGAATTCATCCAATGCCTTGCGTGCAGCATCGTAGCCCTCTAGGCAACGATCAACACATACTTGCTCGCCCGCCAACCGGCCCGCGAATTTCGTTCCAGCAATTAATTCTAGCGCGTCATTTTTCTTGCGCGTTGCCGCTGCTTTTGTGGTGCTGGCTAACTGCAAACACTCAGCACGGGAAATTTCGTCAATAACAATCTCGCCGTCAATTTCCACCATAATATCAGCATAGCCATTGCGAAGAATTCTCAGCGCCTCATTCGCCGCCGCCTCTGCCTCGACCATCAGCGCCGCCGCCCGCACTTTAACACTTGCATCAACCTTGCAAGCCGCTTGAAAATCTCCCGCGCCCATTCTCTGTAACTTACGTTTTGCCGAATTATTCATAATCTAATTTCCAATTGCTGTTGATGGTTCACGCAGCGGCACCGATGGCCGCAACGCTTCATTTACTTGTTTTTCTTTTCCGGCCATCCAGAAGAACACGTCACCTAAATCCCTAAACCGCCCCTCGCTGACCGTATCAACAAAATTATCGGCTGTTTCAGAAAATAGATTTTCATTGCTGACAAACTCCCCGACGCTAGAGGCGGCATCACCTACGGCCTTTCCCGCCTTGTTTCCGGTATAGGCCACATAAATTATCGCAATCGACGCCAACCCCCCGACGAACACATACGGATTCACCTTCACTTTTCTAATTCCTTTTTGATGAATTCCAGCGCGAGACCGCCCAGCACTACTACTACCACACCGGCAAAAATTGCCCTGCTATTCATACGAACGCCCTTCCTATACCGGTATAGGTTTGCTTTCCGTCCGGCCCTTTCACGCCCGCCCACGTTGCCGGATCTCCTTCACGATGATCTACGCGAACGTCAACGTGAATACCAGCGGTCGGTTTCCAGTCCGGATAAATGCCAATGCCTGTAAATCCAACGGCACGGGCAATTTCAAACCAGCGGCGACGCTCGGCGGGGGTTACCCCGTTCGGCGGTCGCGGCATCACATCAATGGCGCGAATCTCGCCCCACTTCAAATAGTTATGCTGCGTTGCATTGTCTAATACCTCTTCGTTGTCCGTCTCTTTGCCCAGCCTAATAACAGGGCGACCTATCGCCCCATAGGCGGGCGATATTGTCACCGGATAACCCAAGCGCCGCCGAAATTCGTCCAGCTTTATTAACAGCTTTTCCGACATGAGCGGCCAGTACGGCCCAAACTCGGACGGCTCAAAAAAATCTAGTTTCGGGCCGCTTTTCTGTTTCGCCAGATACCAAAAAATCAGCGCGGTAATAATGCCAATGGGTAGTGCTTTTTTTATATTCACTGCATGACCGCCCTACCATAGATAATCATATTTGCGCCCGTTATTTGCGCGCCGGTTCGATTAATCAATGATATTTTTGATTCAAAATACTCTCTTGAAACATTATGCGTAACCGCCCGACCTATAAAAAGTGGCACCGGCGGCACCCATGACATAACTTCCCCATCTTTTGATGCCGAAACGTCGTAAACATTCGACGCCGCCAAGGCTGACGCCTGATACTTTGCCCAGCTTGTATCATATGTTGCATCACGCGGTAACATGTCCGGCTGGTCGCCTGCAAATACGCCAAAATTTGAATTAATGTCCAACTTTACGCCGCCGCCCGTCGACACCTGGTCAGTTATAAACGGCTCAACCTCCAGCCCTAGCGCCCCACCGTCTGCCCAAAAATCTACCCTTTCAACAAATATTTTTTTCGGAAATGTATTCACGTTTTGCGGGCGGTCGCTCGCAAATATTTTTACGGTCTCCCGTCCACCAGGCTCAACTGTCCACTCTTTAAGCCTTAGATAAAAATCTGTGCTCTTGTCGTCATTTGATGATGTATCATTTGAAGCCGCGAGCGCACCACCCCTAACATCAGAAAACACCGTACCTGTCACCGCCACGGCGCTAGCAACGCCAGACAAATCCATCCCAACGCCAGCAACATAAATAACGACACTTACTAAATCAGCATTATCGTTTTTTATTTGAACATATTGAAACCAGTCTGAACCGTCCTCACGTGGCAACCCATTGCCGTATCGAAAACCAGAAGGCAACTGCATTTTATTTGCAATTTGCTTTCCGTCCGGCGCAACGAATCGCGCCGAAATTGTCTCAGCACCTATCAGCGAATAGATAAAAAATTGAGTGCCCGCTGGCAACTGAAACCATTCACCTGCCGCTAATGTTCGTTCAAAACGTTGCATCTATCTTTATCCTTTTACGGCACGAAACAAAACCAAACCAATAACCGCCATCACCGCGAATTGCATCACCTTTACGGAATTACCCGACGCCGCCGCCGTCGCTTCTGCAAATGGCTTTGTTGCGGCCTCTACCGTTCCGGCAAAAATTTCTTTCTGATTTTGCTGCGAAGAGTTAAGCGACCCCAGCACCTTGCCAAGCGAATCCGTGGCAAAATTAAACGCGCTATTTACCGAACCAAAATCCGTTACGTTTACCGTTGAATTTGTTGCGCTGACATTTTGCGAGTTGGTCGAAACGTCGCCGGATTCTGACTGCCCTGCTGCCGATGATTGTCCATCGGCTGTGTATGCGTAAACGCTCACTTCTTAGCCCTCATGTACATAAAAGCTACCAATGCCACCCCAACTAAAATCATCGGCGTGTAGTCCGTGCCTTTGGGCGCAAAGGTAATATTTCCACCGAATGACGTATCCCCACCGGTAAACTGGTCAGTACTATTACTGCCGCCAACATCGCCTAGCCCAACTTCTGCTACAGCCATTAGCGCACCACCTTCAACACCAGCGCCACGCCCAGCAATCCGAGCGCGCCATACATCAACACCGGATTAAATGTCACGCCTGCAATGGCTCGGTTTGCCGTTCCAGCCTGAACCGTTGGCCCCTGATACTCTGTCTTTGTGACGTTGGGCGACGGGGTGGGCGGCAATCGGTCGCCGCTTATTTCGCTGGCGATTCTCTCGCCACCCGCCTCTAACACACCCATGCCAACGTCTGACAACTTATCTAGCAAGCCACCCCACGCTGATTTTTTACTTCCCGTTGCTTCCGACATCGGTTATTTCCCTTCAAAAAAAAAGGGGCCAAGCCGTCGCCGACCGGCCCCCTTTTTTGCTTTTGCGTTTACAGCGTTGCCACTGTGCCGTACAGATCGCTGTACGAAGTCAACACGCCCGAACCTGAATACCCCGCACGCCAGCGCATTGCGCCACGCCCGACAGGCTGACCGGCGTCGTTAAATCGCCGTGTATCAATGCCGTTGGCCTGAATGCCGTCAGGCTGTGGGTCATAGCAAAAATGATTAGCTTGCGAAGTCCGCAACACTTCATCCTGCACAAACTCAAGCCACTCAACCGGCAACAGGTCGCAAATGTCGCCCGAGTCCTTTTTAAGGCCGTATTGCGTCAAAACGTCCGAGGGGTCCATAAAGTGAACAGCCCGCACGATATTGCCCTGATCGCTACCCACAGGGATATCTAGATCAAATACACCGGCCGCCGAGCGCGAATGCTCCGCCTTAACCAATGACCGAACGATTGACGCGGTGCTATTTCCGTCCGCTGTCATCGGTTTGTTTTCTGTATCAATAACAGCGAACGCTTTAAGCGTGGCGCCGGTCTGCGTGCCGTCCAATTTCACTTCAAGCGAAAAATCCGAATAGGTGAGATTCTTTGTATCAATCTCGCCGAAACGCTCACCCGCTGGGGTTTTCGCCGTCCGGTCTGCAAAGTGCATTGGCAAAAATGATGCGTTTGCACCGAGCGAGTTATAGGCGTTGATAGTCGCCAAGTCTGCGCCGGTTGTATCCCAAATTACATTGCCACCTAGTCGCAATTTAAGCTCTGATATATCAGCAGCAACAAACGTGCCGCCCAACACCAGCACAATCGCTTTATAGATAAAGCCCTGTGGAATACGCGGAATTACCGCCGTGCCCGCTGCCGCCGCCAAAACGTTTTGTGGCTCTGGCAATTCCATAATCTTAATGGTCATAATTTTGTCCCGTTACCCTGAAAAAAAAGCGGCCCGATTAGGCGCCGCGATTCAGCAAATATTTTTGGCCCGCAGTGGTGCGAGCAGCGACCGCCACAAGGGCGAGAGCAATAGCGACTGTGATAGCGCGTGATTTCATTGGATAAATTCCCATCTGTTCAAATTAAAAAACCGTTTTAGAAAACTGAGCATTTGCCCTGCCCCCTTGATAGACCCTTATCGAATCACGTCCTTTAGGTTTTCCGTCAAGCAAAAAAAAGCCCGCAACGCGGGCTAAAACCTATAGGTTTAAATTAACTGTTACTTGATGTATTTGAATTGCTTTTTATACGGCGATTTGCCCTTCTCGCACACCCAAAATGTGAGCGTATTGGGTTTAATCTCTGCGACTTGCTCCACCGTTAAACCGCCCAATGCCGCCGCCGCCTTCCTGTCCTCTTGATCGACATAACCAATATACTTCACCGCCGCCTGCCTTCTCGCGGTTGTCGGCAACTCCGCCGCCCTCTGGCCGACAGTGCAACAAATACCGCCATATTTTCTCGCCCTGCGCTGCAAATTGCCGAACCCGTCACGGGCAGGCCCGCTTGTTCCGCAAAACTCGGCGGCCTCTTCCAGAATGAGCCACGTTAGATGATTTCCGTCCAATGCATCGAACGCACACCGACAAAAAACCTCGAAATCCTTTGCATTTGTACCGGCCCAACCAAGGCGAAAATTGCGACCGCTTTTCAACGCCAACATGACATTGCGCGCCCAGTCTTTGCCGCTTAAAAAATGGCTTACTTTGTGGTCTTCGTCAGGGTCAAAGGCCAGCACCCGCGCAGCCTTCGCCGGAATCAGGTTTTTTAAAACCTGCGATTTACCGGCCCCCGTGTCACCGATAACGACAATATGCCGGTTTTCATGCGACGTATTCGCGTTATTTGCCATCGCCGGTTTTCTCCTTCTCTTTCTTCGCCTCTTCGGCCTGCTTTGCCATCGCCACGTCAACCATTACACGCGGCACCATGACCGCGCCCGACACCAACACCAGCGCACCGGCTGGCCCTAGCTCGAAGTCTGGGAAGTAGTGCCTAATGCAATCATCTAGCGCCATCCCTAAGTTGTCCGCCTCGCCTTGCACTAGCGCCCAGTGCGGCCCGCGAATCGCACCCATTAACCCAAACAACATCATTAGCAAGGCGGACATTTCAGCGCCGCCCACGTCTGCCTGATCGCGCCCCGCCTTGCTGCCCTCGCCCTTTGGGATATACTCACCATCTGCTAGGTTTTCTAGGTTTTCATAGCTCGCCGCGTCGTCTGGTTTTTTCTCCGGTTTTTCTTCGGTTTTATCCACCACCCTTAACCCTCCTCTGCCATTAACGACGCCGCCTTAACCCACCATGGTTTAGCCGGTTTTTCGGCTGGCTTTTCATCCGCTTTTGCCTCTGCCTCAATCTCCGGCGATATCTCCGCGACAGTCTCAAACGGCACCATGTCACCGGCCAAAATCTGCTGACCGCTTCGCCCTCGCGGCTGAATGCAGCCGCATCCATCCGAGCCAACCCCGCACCGATAATAAAGCGACTGAGCCGCCCCACCCCTGCCAATTTTCGACGCATGAACGGTACAGCCCGCACCACACAAATAGCACTCCACTGTCCCCACTGCCTCACGATTTACAACAGCCATTCTTTGACACCTCCACACAACACCGCAAATCCCAACGCGGCGAAATATATTTTAAGCAATAGCCAGTTTGGCTCCGGCCCCCTTTTTCGTTCGTTCATAATCCCCCCGTACAGTTATTGACAGAACTCCAAGACGCTGCGCTTTTTAAGATCAAAAAGGGCACGACCGTTCAAGCTCTGCGTCCTTTGCCGCCCTCAACACGTTCAAAAACTCAACCACATCAGACCAATATTCCACCGCGTCGCCTTCGTCTGCCGCTTCGTCATAGCAGGCGTGTATGGCGGCCTCTGTCATGCACCGCCAATCATCGCGGCGCGTGACAATCCGCTCGCCATCACCGATCACGCCGACAACCTTAATAACCGGCTCACCAAACTGATTCAGGCCGGCGCGGGCGGCGTCAAAATCGCCATCATCGTATGCCACCTCGAAATCACACCGCTTTAGCGTTTTCAAATCCGCCACGCGCTGCGCCGCTTCCAGATACAAACAAAAATCGCCGTTGTCCGCCGCCGCCCTGGCAATCTCAAGCACCGCGCTCGACGTGATCGCATCACGCACGCGGCGCAACTCACGCCACGGCCCTATACGCTCGCCGCCGAACTGCTGAAACTGCCGAATGCCCCATATTGACGCCCACGCCAAAACGCGCTCAGCCGTCACAATCGCATCATCTGCAACGACGTTGCCGTCGCGGTCTGTCACGTCGCCAATGGTTGAGCCATCATTCTTTAAGCCGTCGATATTTTTGCTAATGTATTTTGCAATGTAGGCCACCGCCCCGCCCTTAAAGCCATCATCACCACGGCGCATTTTTATGCGCTCTTTCTTGAATCGGTTTTGAATTGCCCCGCGTTCGTTACCATCCTCTTTCAACGCATACACCAAGCAAACGCGCTCAATTGCTGCGATATTTTCCGGCGATGCAAAGATGATTGCGTGCCAGTGCGGGCAGCCGTCGTTGTGCGGTTCTGCTACTCTGAATCCGTACTGCTCTATCCCCATGCGGGCCAGCTTGGCGCGAATTTTCGCCCACACGCTGCAAAGGTATTCCTGTGCTTGTTTTGGCGTATAGCCTTTGTAGCGCGATGAATTCGCATGAAATTTGCTGGGGCATGTGATTGTGATAAACGTGGCGCGGTCGTTTTTTGAGATTGCGTACTCTTCCATACCGGCAAGGCGCGTCATCATTTCCGCACGCCTTACCGCTGGATTAGCTAGCGAGTGCTCGGCAATGGTTGCCAGATTTGCCACCCACGCGTCATCATTGAAAACAAACATTTCCTGCATGAATTCTTGGTTCTTTTTGCGCATGGCGCGCCACTGCATGACCGCCCAATCAGTGCAATACAACTCACGGCGCTCATTCACCATGCCGTCAGCAATCCGTCGCGCCTCAAACTCTCTACGTGACTTTTTAACCAGTTTTTTTACCCACCACTGCGCATCAAACAAACGCTTGGCGCTTGGTGCAAGCCCGAACCGAGATCGTGGAAACCGCAATCCCTCCGATTCGCACAACATAATCAGCGCCTCTTTTTTGTCGTCCGCTTCTACGCCTTGCATGTTGTAAATAACGATTGCCGAATGTGCCAACGACCGCGCCCGCGTCGTGTATTCGAGGGCGTCCGGCATTACATCAACTTTCGGCTTTTGGCTTTCGTCATGGCGCGTCATGCGCTGGCCGTTAAGATTTACCCACTCTGCAACTTGCGTGATATTTTCGTGCGCTGTCATCGTTTGCTTTCCCTCTCAACCACAACAAACACCATCAGCGCAAACCCCATAATTCCAAACATCGTAAGGACTAACCCAAGCCCATTAGATAAATCGCACGAAAAATAATTTTCGAGAACTATGCAACTAATCACCACACCACCCCGCAAAATAAAAACACTAAGAAAAGGGCGCAAGATTGCGCCACAAAGTGAGCTTTTTTTATTGACTCTGGCGAATACATCATGCGTCCACCCATTCAGGTATCTTTATCAAATGACTCGCGCCGGACTCTTGATCTATCAACCTGCAAACCAAATCTGAAAGCCTCTCAACCCTCGGCATCATTACCGACCGATCAGCTATCGAACGCATTGGAATACCAGACCCGCTAATCAAATGGACTATCAACGCAACTTCATCAAAAATAATTAGCGGCAACTCCCTACCGCTAACCACATCGACAATGGAAATTCTCAGTTCAAAGGCCATTAGCGCGCCCTCCGTGAAAAATACGAAGCCAGCGCGCCGCCTTGAATGGTTGTATCAAGTGGCTTTTCAGGTATCGGCACCAGACCGGCGCGGACAATTTCAGCGACAACACGCGACGCCACAAAATCCAGCGCCTTTTTAATTTCTGCGCCGTGACGCTCTGCGACGATATCGACAATTTCGGAAGACTCAGGGAACGCGCCAAGCAATTGACCGGCGACGCCCTGCCACTGCGCAGAGGAAAGCGATTCAGACAGCAGGCTTTTTACCGCAGCCGTTGGCGGCAACTGGCGGGCGCTCATGCCACCACCTCCACATCATGGCACGACCAAACAACGTAACCATCTAACTGTTTGTAATCTGTTATGTGCCCTATCGTGTAAGTGAGACATCGGCCAGTAAAAAATATACGCATATAATTACCGTACGCATCACGCTCACCCTCTAACCACTCAACCTCTCTAGCCACGACCCTATCGCCCTCTTGATAGGCGCGATCATCGAATCTTATTTCAAATGTTTTTTTACCAGCGGCCAACAACTCGAAATACGGCGCGTGAATTTTTACCGAATGGGTGACACGTGTTGTTACCATCTCTGATTCTTTGCTCATTGGATGCGACTCCTTTATTTTATTGGGTCGGAGCGGCGTGGTTATTTCCCCCGCCGAACACACCTGTCTTTTCACCCTGTTTAACCCCAGACCTACTAGACCGGCTGCGCTGGAGCCTATAACGGCTCACCACGCACTTTCGGTTGAACTCCGATTAATGCGCCCCTTCTGGGGTTACACCGGCTTAGGACCGGCTCCCCCTGAAGAGTCGCCCGACAACCATCAGGTTACGTCCAATATTTGTCAACCAGCGGGACACGTTGCACACTCGGACACGTAACCAGATAATCAACGCACACCCATGGGAGTTGTTGACATGAAAACCATTAACGATTATGTGGACGCCTACGCACGATCTAAGTCACTCACCAGCGACTATTCCATCGCCAAGAATTTAGGCCTTACACGTCAAGCAGTTAGCAAGTATCGGCACGACCGAGCCTTCCCCGACACCGGTACCGCATGGCTCATGGCGGATGCTATCGGGTGCGACCCTCTGGAAATCATCACCGCAGCCGAAGTCGCCCGCGCAAAACGCGCGCACGACGCAACACGTACACAGCTATGGGAAAGCCGACTCCGCCAGATGGGCGCGGCTATGTTGTTGATAGTGGTGGGATTTTTGGGAAGCGCGACGCCCGTTCAGGCGGCGACGCTGGGCGCTGAAAGCCCGACTCTGTATATTATGTTAAATCTTGGGTTTTAGCTTTATGGCTACACCCTGCACATGAACTTCTTCATAACTGCTCGTTACCCTTTCACTGTGAAAGGTATCGGATGCAGTCTGCTTAATGATCAGAAACTCTAGGCAAGGTATCTCCGTAACCTAGGTCTATTACCAAAGTTCGATGCCGAATCGTTTTACTAGTATTCCGAGTGCAGCAAATAAGCAAGCAGTCAACAATGCTGATAGAGCCAAGCTGAGCCAGAATCCCCACCGTCCAATCATTAACGGAAACAGCGCAAACATTGGCAGAGTCGGCAGTACGTACCAGAAGGTGTACCACGCATGATTCGCTAGCTTACTCGAGGGGGCGCCCTCTAGGTGAAGCCAGATCAGTACCATGATGGTAACCATCGGTAATGAAGCAATCAGTGCACCTGTTCGATCGCTGTGTTTCGCAATTTCGGATACCGCCACAATGACGGCAGCCGAGAGAAGATACTTCACCAATAGCATCGTCATACTGCCCTCCTTCCAGATGCCGCCTGCATATTTACAGGCATCGACTGACCCTATTTATTCAACTCCTTCAAACTTGCCGGAGAAGTTTGCATCGTAGACCTCGCCGGTATTGGACATCAACACGTAAAGAGTTCGTTCTTCCCTGCCATTTTCAATGGTTACGATATAGAAACCGGGGCCTGTCTTATCAAGGTTAATATTGTCTTCAGGAATGCTATTCCAGCTCTCGTCGAGTTTGCCGAATCCCATTCCTCGATCTTCTTCAGATAACTTTACCGCGACATACTTAGCAATATTTAGTGCCTCTGCGGGTGAAACCGGTGTATGGCTGCCGTGGGAAAATGCCATACCTGATAAGCTACATGCCAGCGCAATAATTGCGCTCTTGATCATATTCATATCTGTTTCCTTGGGTTAATTAACCGCTCAATGTGCGTGTTGTTGCCCGTCGCCGTGCTGGTGAGATGTTGGCGCGCTTGGCTTAACATCCGTTTGCTGTTTCAGTTGCGCATCGCCGCTTTTAGACTCCGGATTAGTGCCGTTCAGATCGAACTTCTTTGGGTAATCCGCGAGCGGTGACTGTGCCGCTGCCATGTCTTCATGTTCATGGCTGTGGTCATCCTTGTTAAGAGGGAAATCATCCGAGTATGCAGAATGCTGATAGCCGTGCAGCTGCATCAATAATAGTAAGACGCCGAGTGTCATCAATAGCCAGTTTGTGGCGCGGCTAAAATGCTTGAACGATTCGGTTCGTCTCCAACTGGAGAGCAAGAAAAGCATAATGGCTAATGCGGCAATTTGACCAACTTCGACGCCGACATTGAAGGCCAGAATACGTAGTACTAGGCCATCTTCCGCCAACGGTAATTGTTGCAATCGTGTTGATAGGCCAAACCCGTGGATTAGACCGAAGGCAAACACCATCCATACTAGATTCGGTTGCTTCATATTGAGATAGCGCTTGAAGCCGTCGAGGTTATCGAACGCCTTATAGCAGACCGTTAATGCAATCACAGCATCGATCAGGTAATAGTTGGCGCGAATACTATACAGCGTGGCGAAAACCAAAGTGATCGAATGGCCAATGGTAAAGGCCGTAATGAATCGCACTATGTCGTTAAAGCGCGTGAGAAAGAACACCACTCCAAAGAGAAAAAATAGATGATCATATCCAGTGACCATGTGCATCGCACCCAGCTCAATATATTCTAAAAAGCCGGCGTTTAGTGCGCGTGCCTGATCTTCTGCTGACATGCCATGCGCCATGGCTAAGCCGCTTGCTAGCATCATTAAGATTATTATCGTGTATCTCAACATTCGTTCTTACTCTCCGACTTGAGTTGTTTTTTTCATACTGGCTAAAGGACGGTTAACCAACCGGTAGAGCGCTGGAAGCACAAACAACGTCAGTAAAGTAGACGATATAATGCCGCCCACCACCACTGTCGCCAATGGTCGCTGCACCTCTGAACCTATTCCGGTATTAAGCGCCATCGGAACAAAGCCGAGCGATGCGACGAGTGCGGTCGTAATGATTGGTCGCAGTCGCGTCACAGCCCCTTCAATGATTGCTTCGTCGAGCCCTGTTCCCTCGCGCATCAACTCTCGAATAAAAGAGATCATAACCAGTCCGTTCAGAATCGCGATGCCGGACAAAGCGATAAAGCCCACCGCTGCTGAGATAGAGAAAGGAATGTCGCGCAGAACAAGTAATAGAACGCCGCCGGTTAAGGCCAGTGGCACACCTGCGAATATCACAAGCGCGTCCTTGATTGAGCCAAGCGCAAAGTAAAGTAAAGCAACGATCATCAATAGCGTCAGCGGGACAACCATCGTTAGGCGCTTACTGGCCGATTGCAGTTTCTCATAGGTGCCACCGTACTCAACCCAGTACCCCGGCGGAATGGTAACGCTCTCGTTGATCGCATTGCGCACATCGTCTACAAAAGAGCCTAAGTCGCGTCCGCGTACATTGGCTGTCACCACTACTCTGCGTTTGCCGTTCTCGCGATTGATCTGATTGAAGCCATCTACTAGCGTGATCGATGCCAACTCACGTAATGGAACCGGCCCTGCCCCTGGAATTTGAATTGGCAAATATCCGAGGCCGTCCATATCTGTTCGAAACTCCTCTGCCAGTCGCACAACAATATCTGCTCGTCGGTCGCCTTCATAGTAACGGCCTGCTACCTGCCCACCGAGGTAAATAGCAAGCTGCGATTGAAGTTCGGCTTTGCTAAGGCCGTAACTAGACAGCACCCTCTCTTTGGGTGAAATGGTGAGTACTGGCAATCCGGTTACTCGTTCCATTTGAATATCTGCCGCGCTCTCAACGCCGGTCACAGCTTCCTCAATCTGCTTGCCGAGCGCGGCTAGCTGATCGAAATCATCACCGAATACCTTGATGGCGAGTTCCGCGCGCACCCCAGCCAATAACTCGTTAAAGCGCATTTGAATCGGTTGAAGAAACTCATAACGACTGCCCGGTATTTTCGCGACAATCGCAGCGAGTTCTTCGACTACCTTCGACTTGAGTTTGTCCGGATTTGGCCATTGATCCCGTGGTTGGAGAATAATGAAATTATCTGCAACGCTTGGGGGCACCGCATCGGTCGCGACATCTGCAGTACCCACCTTGGCGAAAACGCGTTCCACCTCCGGTAGTTTTCGGATTTCTTCTTCTAGTGTTGTTTGCATGGCGATCGCCTGCCCCAACGAGGTTCCCGGAATTCGCAGCGCATGCATGGCGATATCGCCTTCATCCAAGTTAGGAACAAACTCGCTGCCTAAACGCGTTGCCATTGCCACCGAGCCAAGCACGATGATCGCTGCCGTAGCCACCACGATTGTGCGGGAGGACACCGCCTTATAGAGCAAACGTTGATAGCCCTCTCGTAGTTTGGTCATGGCCCGGTGCTCTTTCTCCTCGACGGGCTCCCGAAACAGCAAGGCCACGCAGGCGGGGACAAAGGTAATCGACAGGATCATTGCGCTTGCGAGCGCGATGATCACAGTCAATGCCATTGGGTGGAACATTTTTCCTTCGACTCCGGTTAGTGAGAAGATCGGAAGGTAGACCGCCGTAATGATAAAGACACCAAACATGGCTGGGCGGATGACTTCGCGTGTAGCGGTGAATACAATATCCAGTCGCTCACGGCTACCGAGTTTGCCCTCTGCGACCTTAGCCTGACTTAGGCGACGAAGGCAGTTCTCGACAATGATAATGGCGCCGTCAACCAGCAGGCCGAAATCGAGAGCTCCTAAACTCATCAGATTGGCACTAACCCGCATTTGCACCATGCCTGTAATCGTCATCAGCATGGCGATTGGAATAACGGCTGCGGTTAACAGTGCTGCACGTGCGTTACCAAGTAACAGGAACAGAATCACGACCACTAACAGCGCGCCCTCCAAGAGGTTTTTCTGCACGGTTTGCAACGTCTTGTCGACGAGGCCTGTCCTGTCATATACCGCTGTCGCGGTAACGCCTTCCGGTAAGCCAGACTTGATCTCTTCCAGCTTTCTGGCTACCGCACTGGCCACGGTTCGGCTGTTTTCACCAACCAACATAAACACAGTACTCATGACGACTTCGCGCCCATTCTGGGTGGCGGCGCCAGTGCGCAATTCCAATCCCTCTTCAACATTGGCGACATCCATAAGGCGAACGCGCGTGCCGTCGATCGTTGTCAGTGGCGTTTCAGCTAGCGCCTCTAGCGACGTAACCTGCCCAGGTACACGCAGCAGCCACTGAGCGCCGTTGCGCTCAACGAAACCAACGCCACGGTTCTGATTGTTGGCTTCCACTGCCTCGACGACCTGCTGCTGTGACACGCCTGCGGCCATCAACCTGCTCGGATCAATTGCGACAAGAATTTCCCGTTTGTATCCGCCAATCGGATTGACCTCGACGACACCCGGTACGCGCAGTAATTGCGGTCGAATGATCCAATCATGAACAGAGCGTAGATCGGTAGGCGTGATTAAATTGCCGTTGCTATCTACTGCGCCTGGCTCCGAGTCCACGGTAAACATAAAGATTTCGCCAAGCCCGGTGGCGATCGGCCCCATCTCGGGCTGCAACGTCTGAGGTAGATCGGAGCGTGCGCCAGATAATCGCTCGTTAACCAGTTGTCGAGCAAAATAGACGTCGGTGTCATCACTGAAAATTGCCGTCACTTGGGATAGCCCATAGCGGGATACCGAGCGCGTATATTCGAGCCCTGGCAAACCGGCCATGGCTGTTTCAATGGGATAGCTGACCCGTTGTTCGACTTCTTGTGGCGTATAACCCGGCGCTTCGGTATTGATCATTACTTGAACATTGGTAATGTCCGGCACTGCATCGATCTGCAACCGGCTAAAATTCCACAAGCCCAGTGCTGAGAGAAGCGCTACCATGACCAACACAAGACGGCGTCGGTCGATAGCATGTTGAATAATTAGTTCGAGCATGTTGTCCGGCCTTTTTAGTGATCGTGGGAAGCGCCGGATTTTTCGACGTCCGCTTTGAGCAAGTAACTATTCTCGCTGACATATTCAGTACTTGGTTTTAGACCGCCGAGTACTTCTACCCATTCGCTATCTGCACGACCCAGCTCCAACATGCGAACTTCATACTGCTCACCCACTTTGGCAAACACCACGGTAAAATCCCGAAATCCCTGCAGCGCGGTTCGCTTCACGGCCAAGCTCACTGGGTGGCTTGCTACTTCGATAGTGGCTGAGATGAACTGTCCAGGTAGCCACCCTATCGGTAGCTCTTTCACTTCAACTCGCGCGGCTTGTGTCTGCCCTAGCGCAACAAGCGGTTCGATAAAAACAACCGTTCCGGTTACTGGGGCGCTGATACCGGCATGCTGGAGTGTCACCTTTGCGCCAATTGAGACACGTTGCCGATCCAGCGGAAACAGTGATAACTCTGCTTGCGTTTGTGATAGGTTCACGATTTTGACAAGTACGCGATTTCCCGTTTGCTCACCCGCTGCACCATTGAGCGCAGAAATTGTTCCGGTTATAGGGGCGCGTAAGGTATAGGCGCGCAGGCTTTCGTTATTCTCGATGGTAATCAATGCATCCCCTTTCCTAACCTCATCACCAAGCCGCTTGTGCACCTCAACGATCTGTCCTTCAAAACGCGCGCGCAACGTGCTTTGCCCAGCAGGCGGGAGGATTAACTTACCGTAGGCAGTGATGGTTTCATGCAGCGTTGCAGGGCCTGCTGTTTCGGTAGTAATGCCCATGGCATTGGCCACTTCCTGTTCAATGGCAGTGCGCCCTTCAAAGCTGTCGTATTGCCACCGATAATCCTTGCCTTGGTAGTTGGCAAAGACGGATACGGAGAAGGAATGGGGTTCATAGATTTCCATATCCCCACGCAAGAAATCGCCTTGCGGCGAAAACTTAATCTCGTCACGCACGCTACCTAGACGTGTCAGTACGACTTGTAAGTTAACCTCTTCCGCTGCAATAGCCTGACTGTTATTGGTTATCCATGCGCGATACTCTGGCGGCACGCCGGTTTCAAAAATGGCTAACTCAACCGAAAACTCCCCATCGCGAAGTATCAGTCCATTATGCGGCCCTTTCTCAGGCTCCACATTAGTTTCAGTTTCAGTACCGACAGCCATTGCCGAGAGTGTCGACAGTGACAGTAGCCACGTTAGCGCTAGCAGGCTTCCAATTTTTTTGAGACCGTTCATTCTTTTTGCTCCGTACTAACAGCAGACAGGGACACACCGGTAAGGCGTTCGATTTCGGTAAGGTTAACGTGAGAAGCTAGCTGCGCATTGACAAGGTCGAGACGGGCATCAAGCAATTCCTGTTTGACGGATAGCCACTCTAGATAACTAAGACGGCCCACTGCGTAGGCATCGTTCGCGGCGTCTACCGCGCGCTGCAGTCGGGGAATCATTTTTTCGCTCAATGCTTTTGCTTGATGCCGACTATGCAGTAACTCCTGATACAGTCGGAACAATCGGACCTGCAAACTGTTTTCCTCAGAGATCGCTAAGGCTTCATTGAGCGATTGCTCAGCGGCAATCTCATTCACCCTAGCTCGGTTTCGGGTCCTGTTACCGAGTGGAACGGCTACGCCGGCAACAACGCCATAATCATCTGAGGCCTCGTACCGACGTAGTCCGGCGGAGAAGCGCCAGCGCGCTTTAGAGGCGGCTTTAGCCATGGCGATTTCGGAATCATTGACTCGCGCGCGTGTCAGAAACGTACGCACCCGTGGGCTACCCTTGAGTCGTGTCTTCAAATCAGCGAAGGACACCAGTGTTTGGTTCACGCTGAGCTGACCCGCTAGTGTGAAGTCGTTTTGATTTGTCTCGCCCCACTGCGCGGAGAGCTGTTGGCGAGCAACAGAAAGTTCGTGCTCTAAATCTTCAACATCTAGTTTGCGTCGTTGCAACTCAACCTCCGCACGCAACACATCCACGGCGGACGAACTGCCCGCTCTGCCACGACGATGAATATCTTTAAGTGCTCGCTGCGCGTTGTCGTGAGCATACTGCGCCAACACTAAGCGTTCTTGATAAGCGAGTGCTGTCAGAAAAGCCTGCGCGGTACGAGCTGCCACATCAAAACGTTGTCGATCGCGCTCAATTGCCAGCAAAGACTGCGTCGCTTCAGCCGCTTCTACGCGCTTGTCCACGTAGCGCCCCTCCAGCGCCCAACTAATGCTGAGTGTTGTTTGCGCACTATCGGCCCCTTTATAGGCGCCGCTACCGAGAACGTCATCTACCTGAAGTTGGATCTCTCGGTCAGTTCTTACACGGGCTTGGTTGGTTCTCTCATCGGCCGCTAGGTGGCGAAATTCCTGCGCTTTTAATTGCGGGTGGCGAGATAAACTTAACGCGATGGCGTCAGCAAGTGTCGTCTCTACATTCGCATCGTTCGCGGCGAGCGCTGCTTGTCCACACAGAAGCGCGCCGACAATGACAAGCGAGTAAAAATACCGACAGGCAATCGGTTTTTTTCGCGTAAAAAAGAAAAGGTATCGGCTCATCGTATAAGGCTCTTAATGAAGAAAAAGGGTTTCGAAAGAATGGTGTAAAACATCAACACTGGCTGCGCTACAGAGCAAGGAAATGATTACAAGGAAAACAGTCGGCAAGACAGGTAAGGAGCGATACTGGCTAAGCCCTATCAGATGATGCACGCGTCGCTCGACCGCTTGTTGGGCAAAATGGCACTGCCCTTGGCTGTAGACGTTGTTGCGTTCAAAACAGGCTGTCAATTTAGCGACAGTTAATAGCGATTGAGCGATCGCTTCTCGCGAATAACGTTGTAGCACCGCTTCGTCAGCACTTTGTTCTAGCGTTAAATCCAGCTCGAATTGAAAAACGCCACGAATCTTCGCAGGATAAAGACTCGTTAAAACTTGGAATAGAAATTTCTTAAGCGGATCTTTCCGGTGCACATGCGCTTGTTCGTGAAGGTTAATTACCTGCCGTTCTTCGCACGTTATTTGGCTCGCAAGCCCGCTGGTGATAAACGCTTGAGGACGCCAAAGACCGACCGCGAAAGCCATTGGTACAGCGGCGTCGACCTCGGCCAGTACACCCTCTTTCTTGTCGCTAAGCTGGGCCAAAAAGCATTGCCGTTGGTAATCCGTAATGCTTTTTCTTGCGCTAATAATTGCAACACCTAGCAGAAAAGCTAAAGAAGCCAGTATGAAAACGCCATGCCACGTTGTTGGCGAAAGGAGATAAACATGGTGCCAATGAATAATACCTCCCAGCCAGAGATCTGATTCAGGAAAGAGTTCCGGCAAAACCGACAGTAAAGCTGTGATCAGTCCGGACACTAGAGGGAAAACCGCCAATAGCCATAATGCGCTTTGTCTGGAACGTAAACAGAGAGCAGGCAGTCGAGCGCTAACCCACCAAGCGATAGGCGTCGCGACAACCGCTCCGGTCATTACACCGAGAATCACTATGGTGAGAAGATTAAGTAGCATTGCCGGGTAGCCCAAAATCATGTGTCTGATTTCTCCGAATCAGTATCGCGCCGCTCTTCAATTAACTGCTCTAGGGCAGAGATTTGATCACTGGAAAGCTTGTCGGAGAAAGAGCTGAAGGCTGCAATGAGAGTACTGCCAGGGTCTGCGCTGTAATCCGCGCCTATATCCACGATTAACTGACCGATAAACGCTTGGCGATCCATTGCTGCGCTGTACTGAAAGGCGTGCCCCTGTTTTTCGCGCAGTAGTAGCTTCTTTTTGTAAAGCCGATCGAGCGTGCTTTGAATGGTATTAAGGGTGCCGCCACGTTGCTTTTTAAAATAAGCATGAACCGTCTTGGCGTCTGACGTTCGGCCTCCCCAGAAGTACTGCAAGACCAATTTTTCGAGTTCACCGAGCTGCATGCATATTAACCATTGTCTTCTACTTCGATAGGTTCGGTAGATTGCCACGGATTAAAACCGATCGTCAATCGGTTTTAATCCGTGGCATAGAATAACTGGTGCATTCTCTAGCTACCGACAAGTTGGCACACTAGTACTTTATAACGGCGACAAAACGACCTGAATGCCGGATACAGAAACGGGTTAGCTAGGCGTAAAACTACCTCTGCGGCAACGGTGCCGCTTTCGCTGCGCAGTCAGGCTTTAGTAGCGTCCAGAACAAATAGGTTAAAAAAACAACAATAACTGAGAGAAGCCGTATGGACACGCCACGCTGTTTATTCACGATCGTTCGCCTCGCCTTGTGTCTCCTTTTTGTCCCCTCCGTATTATGGGCAACGCCCGCAGAAGATGCTGCCTATCAGCTTGCTCAGGGGTGTTATGCCGTGCAGTCCCCTGGGACAGGAAAATATCTGAGTCGATCTGATATAGGGACCTATCGGTTTGACGCTTCGTCTGTAGCGAATGCACCCCACTTCTTCTTTAAGCCTTCGGGTCTGGGCCGTTTTTTGTTAACGGACCAAGATGGAAAGTATCTGTCTAGCACCGTGCCGGCTGTTGAAACAGTGCGGTCTAACCCAAGTCTCTCTGGCGAATGGAAGATCACGGCGGATGAAGTTGAGCCGAACCAGTTTGCCTTTCAAATCCGCAATCAATTAACGCTGCAGCGTATTAAGAACAGTTATTGGAAAACGGTATCGTATTTTTGGGGCTGGTATAAAACTAAGAGTCTTGTGACGGAATCCGAATTCGACTTGGTGGCGCAGAGCGATTGTCGCGATTACACAGAAATGACGGTAAACGTACAGGCTGATCGCAACGCCCTTAAAGGTAACGTTAATGATCCAGTTAGAGGCTTTATCGATTCCCATACCCATATTACGTCTTATGAATTTATGGGCGGTAAGGTCATGCATGGCGATCCGTTCCATCGTTGGGGGGTTGAGTCCGCGCTTGCCGACAGTAAGGTTATCCACGGTAAGGATGGTTCGTTCGATATTATTGGCAACCTTTACCAGTACGGTGATGTGGGATATCGCTACGACACACGGGGGTGGCCCGATTTTCCTTGGTGGCCGAATCACTCTCAGCTAACCCACTCTGGCTATTATTACAAATGGATTGAACGTTCTTATCTCGCCGGTTTGCGTTTGATGGTTGTGGATTTAGTTGAAAACCAAGTGCTCTGTAATGTTCAGTCAACGATTAATCCCGCCGGATGGGTTGGTGCCAATAGCTGCGACACCATGGATAGCATTCGTTTGCAGGCTCAGCGTCTATATGAAATGCAGGATTATATCGATGCGCAATTTGGTGGACCGGGAAAAGGTTTTTTCCAAATTGTTACATCACCAAGCGAAGCCCGTCAGGTTATTGCTGACGGCAAGCTGGCGATTGTTATGGGCGTTGAAGCATCTGAGACGTTGAACTGTGGCGGCTTGGATTATTGCAGTATCGCAAAGGTTGAGTCGGGACTCATGGAGCTTTACGACCTTGGTGTGCGCGGTATTTTTCCCGCACATAAAGCGGACAATCAAATCGGCGGCTCGCATGTCGAAGATGGCTTCATCAATTTAGGCCAAGCATTATCAACGGGATATTTTTTCAAAACTAAAGAGTGCGATGAAGATACACGCGGCCGTCACTTTGCAACAGGCGTTCCCCTCCTTCGGGATATTCCGTTTATCAAAGATATTCTCGCTCAAACAGGAACAGGGCCTGAATATGATGAAACCATTGAGCACTGTAATACGAAAGGTTTGAGTGAAACGGGTGTCTACTTAGTTAATCGTATGATCGACTTGAATATGATTATCGAGCTCGATCATTCGAGCACGGATTCGGTGACGGCGATAATGGATATCATTGAGGCGCGAGATTATAGCGGTGTTGTTTCCAGTCACAGCTGGATGCATTCGGCCAAAGATAATGGCCTACATAAAAATACTAAACGATTAATTCAAGCTGGTGGCTTTGTCGCGCCGTATAATAGTGATGCGAACAGCATGAACGATCGCGTTGGCAAATATCTAGATGAGGTTGAGACAACGGGTTATTGGCAGGGCGTGGGCCTTGGTACGGATATGGCCGGACTGGGTGGCCAGGCTGCGCCGCGTAGCAATGTTAATAGTGCCCCGCTCCACTACCCATTTGTTTCTGAATTTGGTTTTGTTTTCGATAAGCAGGTGGCAGGTAACCGTGTGTTTGATCTCAATACGGACGGTATCGCGCACTATGGTTTGGTGGCGGACCATATCGAAGACATGCGTGAGCAATCGAATCCACGTATATACGAAGCAATCATGAATTCAGCTGAGGCGTATTTGCAGATGTGGGAGCGCGCGAGCAGTAACAATAATGCGCAGTTTGTTGATCCGTTATAACGTTTCTAAACTCTTTCGTCAGTAAGCTAAAGCCTTGGAGGGTCTCCCTTCCAAGGCTTTTTCTATGCAGGTGCTTGAGCGAAAGGTTTTATACCTCTTGCCCTGGCGCTTGCTCCGCCATGTCGTGCTTTGCCCCGCCATAGATTCGGGCGAGCAACGCGATAGTTGCAGAAACAAAGATGACCAGCGCCATGGGAATGGGTGTGTGGTTATGAAAAATGCTAACCAGCACGCCACAACCCCCGGCAATCATAAATTGCCCAGCACCACTTAATCCTGATGCTGTCCCAGCATCCTTCGGAAAGAGATGGAGCAGGCTTGCGATGCCGTTTGGCATAGTCAGCGCAACAAGACCGCCGACGAGCATAATATTCGGTACTACAGTGACTAACGGTGGCTTGCCAAATAATAAAAATTGGCCGAGCAAGACGAAGCCGCCAATCCAAATACCGACAAGGCCGCTGAGCATAATTTTATGGGAGTCATAATGACGTAGTAATACGGCGTTGAGTCGATTGAAGGCCAGCATCGCCACAACGTTAGCGCCAAATAAGATAGGAAACCAATTCTTGTCGACCTGATAAAACTCGAGATATAAGAACGCGCTATCGGTAATGAAGGCAAAGAACGCACTAAAACAAAAGCCGTTACAAATGATCAGCGCTGCGCCGGGACGATAGCTAATCACCCTCTTCCAGCGATGAATTAGGCCGCTGGTGTCGATCACTGAGGAGCGCGCGGCGGTTGGTTTCGGTAAGGCGTATCGGACAATCGCCATCAGTAACAGTGCATACGCGGCGAGCATCACGAAGATCAAGCGCCAGCCGCCTAGGTGAATGAGTAGTGTACCTACCGCTGGGGCAACGAGCGGCGCGATTAACATGACGAGACCAATAGATGTGATCATTTTGGCCGCTTCCCTGCCCTCAAAATGATCGCGCACGGTAGCCCCCGAAGTGATGACTGTCACGCCGCCGCCAAGGGCTTGGATCACGCGTAGGATATCGAGCATCCAGACGGAATTAATCATCGAAATGGCGATGCTGGCTAGGGCAAACATTGTCAGACCCAATGTCGCCACAGTGCTGCGGCCGTATTTATCCGATATAGGGCCGGCGAACAGCTGTCCTATTGCTGCGCCAATTAAATACAAACTCACCGAGCGCTCTACCGCTGCGGTTGTTGAAGCAAAGTCTGCGGCCATGGTGGGCAATGCGGGCAAATACGTGTCAATGGCGAACGGCCCTATGGCAACCAACGCTCCCAGCGAGAGCGCCAATCGCTTAACGCTAGGGGTGGGTGTCTTTGGGGGTAGTGAATTTGTGTCAGGTTTGGCGCTCGATATTGCTTCGGTCATCATCAATTCCTGTGTAGATACCCATGGTACCGGCTAATACCTTTTTCGGCTATGACCTCTTAATAGGTTATACAGTATTTTTCATGCTTGCTGTCTGGGCTCGACACTGAAACCATAGCGCCCTTCGTTTGTTGTTTATTCGCCACGTTTATTGATGGATGCCCGTATGGAAATTGGTATCGCGCTACAGTTTGCGCTGATCACCCTTGTTGCGTTTGTGTGCCAATGGGGCGCGTGGCGTGTAAAGCTACCTGCAATTTTGCCGTTGTTGCTTTCCGGCATTGCCTTGGGTCCGGTACTGGGCTGGCTTGCACCAACCGATCTATTTGGTGGCCTACTGCTGCCCGGTGTTTCTCTTGCTGTTGCCGTCATTTTGTTTGAGGGCGCGATGACGTTAAAGCTAGATGAAATTCGCGGATTGGAAACAACCGTAAGACGTTTGGTGACTTGGGGCGCCTTAATAACCTGGGCAACCATTACTGCGGCAACCGTACTTTTTACCGAGTTATCGTTCGAGATAGCGTTGCTTTTCGGCGCGATGGTCACCGTTACCGGGCCTACCGTGATTGTTCCGCTGCTGCGTAGCGTGCGCCCTGTCTCCAGTGTTGCACGGCTATTGCGCTGGGAAGGTATTGTAATTGACCCTATCGGCGCGCTGCTTGCGGTATTGGCCTATGAGCTGATTATTGTGTCGGGCTCCAGCAGCGACGGTCTTGCCCACAGTCTATGGCTGTTTAGTCAAACCATTATTTTCGGCGCGGTGGTTGGTGTCGTGACGGCATTGGCATTAGCCGAACTGTTACGTCGCCACCTCGTGCCAGAATATTTGCGCAGTTTTTTAGTATTGTCGGTGGTTGTCGGCCAATACGTTATCAGTAACGAGTTGATGCATGAATCAGGTCTGGTGGCGGTAACGGTATGCGGCATGGTGCTCACCAATCGGCGCGGCGTGAATACCGACGATATTTTGCATTTCAAAGAAAACCTGTCCGTCATTCTTATTTCTGGTCTATTTATTGTGTTAGCAGCAGGACTAGAGATTGCCCAGATGGCCAGTCTTGGTTTTGCTGCCTTACTGATTTTGGTCACCGTACAGTTTGTTGCTCGCCCCCTTGCCGTTCTTTTCAGTACGTTCGGTAGCAACTTAAACTGGCGAGAGCGCGCCCTGCTGTCTTGGATTGGTCCGCGTGGCATCGTCGCTGCAGCGGTGTCGGCGCTGTTTGCACAACGACTTGAAGCTAAAGGCATTGCTGGGGCGGAAACGCTCGTGCCGCTCACCTTTATGATTATTATTGGCACCGTTGCATTGCAAAGCCTGACATCGCGGCCGCTCGCAAAGTTGCTTGGTGTTGCAGAGCCCGCACCACGAGGTTTTCTGATTGTGGGCGCAAACCCAGTGGCACGGGCTATCGCCGAAGCATTACAGAAAAATGGTTTTATGGTGCTGTTGACGGATTCAAGTTGGGAAATGATTCGCTCGGCCAGAATGGCTGGTTTGCCAGTGTTTTACGGCAACCCTGTTTCTCAGTATGCGGATCAAAAGTTGGATTTGGTTGGTTACGGTCGCTTGTTGGGTCTTAGTCAGCGTCGCGATTTGAACGCCCTATCCACCATGCGATATCGACTCGAATTTGGCGAGCAGAACGTTTTCTCCTTGGCGGCTCCTGCAGATACCGATGAAAAGCACGGCGTCTCACAAAACCATCGTGGTGGCACCCTATTTGATAATGAGCTGACTTACGGAAAGTTGGCGAGCGCCCTATCTAAAGGCGCTGAAATTCGGCAAACGAAACTATCTGATGAATTCGATTTCGACGCTTACTTGAGCACCGAAGGGCGAACAGTCTGGCCACTGTTCGCAATTGACGGCCGCGACCGTATTCATGTTTTTACCTCTGGAGAAAAACCGAAGCCGCAGTCAGGTTGGCAAATGGTGTCTCTGATTCGTGATGAAGAAGAGGTTAAGCCGCTAGCCTAATAAAGAGGTCTTTTGTAGGAGCGTGCTTGCAGGCGATCGCCCCCCCTCGATCACAAGCAGGCTCCTGCAGTTGTGCGGTTTTTTTCGTGGCAGCTTGGTTGCAAGCGAGTCAGTTGTAGCTCAAACCAAAACCTATCTATAGCAGGGATGCCGTTTGCAAAGGGGCTGCATTAAGCGCCAACCACATTCAATATATAACCGAGCACCAGCACTTGCGGAATGGTGATCAGTGGCAGCGCCAACGCAACTTTCCATGATCGTGCCGTATCTCGAATGGTCATGATCTCAGTGTAATCGGTAGATACTCCAGCCATCAAAAACGTAAAGGTGTTTCCTGGGGCTCCTGCACGATTCATGAGATCCGCTGCAATCGGTACACTTCCCTCTGAGCACACTTCAATCACTGTTGCGGCGAGCAGTGTCAGCAGCAAGCCCACCGCAGTAGGTCCAAACCAAGTGGAGAAAAAGTCTGCGGGCACCAGCGCGCGAATCAGCGATGCCAGAACAACCCCGAACAGCGCCCAACGAATAACCATCTTGGCGCCTTGAAAGCCCTCTTTCAAAATGGCGGTGCTGCCCTGCACAGAGAATGTCGCGCCGCGCAGAACGGCGAGCAGGCTTGGTGCGGGCTGATCCCTGACTTCCGCGCTGTAGGGGTTTACGGGTAACTTCCCGTTGGCAACAAGACGGTCAAAACACCAGCCAGTTATTAACGCAATAATGAGAGAAAGCAGAATAAATAACATCGTCCAGCTCACGCCGATCAGCCCAAATAAGATCAGCGTGAGGGAAAGAGAATTCCATGGGCTGGCCACGAGAAAAGCGATGACCTGCCCTGTGGATGCGCCGCGTTCATATAACTTCATGCCAACGGCGAGAATGCCGTGGCTGCATAGATCGAGTAATACGCCGGCGCCGGTGGCACGAAATAAACCAGACCAGGTGCCGCCTTTTCCGAGCAGCTGCGTGACGGTTTCGCGCGGCACTCTGCCAATCAAGCCAACGAAAATAATGCCGATCGCCAGTCCCCACCACATGGCATTCATTAATTCGAAGCTACCTTGGGCGTAGTGATGAAGCCAGTGTGGTAATGCCTTGCTTTGCTCGTCTGCGGGAAAGGTAAGGTACGTTAGGTAGCCCAGCGTAACGAAGATCAGTGACCCCCAAAGCAAAACATCTGGGCGTCCTTTCGCTGCAGGCGCACAGCAATCAGATGCCGCCGCATTGTCTGTATGCGCTTTATGATCTGCGTCGCAGCAGGACGAAGTGAGTTTGGATTTGTCGCCATTAGACATGAGCTTTTCCCTTTAAAGGGGTCCGTTCGCTCAATATGCTTTTCGGGTCTGCTGAATTTCCGTCGGACGTATCGTGGTCTACAAAGGATCCTATCAGTGCGCATATGCGTTCATCGCCGCCCGCACAATCAGGATGTGTTTCCCACGCATTTAGCGCGCCGCGCATACGATGGCTGAGGCGGTGAAGCTCTTCTATTCGGTGGTTAACCTCATCGAGACGCTGCTCGATCAATTGCCGTGTGGTCGCACAGGGGCTGACGCCGGCCTCTGACTCATCGACGAGCAAGCGGATGTCAGCCAAGGTAAAGCCGAGCGAACGGGCCTGCAGAGCAAAAATAAGCCGTCGCAGGTCGTCATGGTTGTATTGGCGATAGTGGTTGTCGGGGTTACGCGTGGGCCGCAGTAGTGCGATGTCGGTGTAGTGCCGGACGGTTTCGCTTGTTGTGTTAGCGCTTCTGGCCAACTCAGAGACATTCATAGCATTTCTCCTGATGATGGCATCAGTATCAAAGCTAAGGGTAACCCCAAGGTCAATGGGTTGAAAGAGTGGCGAGCTAGGATCATGAATAACTTTAAAAACAGCAGCTTGCATCAACTAGTTAATGTTAATTCATTGTTGAGCAATCAAAAATAACGCCTGAAAGTAAAAATAATGAGGGCCTAGAGTCTTGGCTAAAACCGCTTACCCTTGGTAGCGGGTGCTGCGTTTAACCGATTGTTCATAACGGCCTGACCCGCTTCGCCGCCGAGTTGAGCAAACCAAGGTGTTAGCGTCTTCATGGTTGAGGCCAGATTCCATGTAGGGTTCAACACCAACATGCCAGAACCATGCATGCCGGTTCCATCGGTGGGAACACGTATTTCACTGACAAAGGTTTCGCAATCGACGCCGCGAACAATGCCGTCGACCATGGCGCGATGGGCGTTACTTGGCAGCAGTGGATACCAGACGATAAAGATGCCGGTGCGCCAGCGCTTGAATGCCTTCAACACGCCTTCCATTAACTGATTATATTCTTCTTTTTGCTCGTAACTGGGGTCGAGTAAAATCAGCCCGCGTTTTTCCGTCGGCGGTACGAGTGCAACCAATGCCTCATGGGCGTCACGAGAATAGAGCTTAACCTGACGGTCACGATCGTAGAGCGCGACGAGCTTTTCCTGCGCTTTCGGGTGCAGCTCGTTAAAGATAAGACGATCAATGGGTCTGGCGAGGCTTTTTAGCAGCGCAGGCGATCCCGGATAAGCCTTCAGTTGATCTGCATTTTCTGCACGCACGCAGCGAGCGTAGTCAGCAAGTTCACTGGGCCAGCTTTCGGGCGGCCATACGCGCTCAATGCCGCGATGAGACTCGCCGGTTTTCTGCGCTGCATAGGTGTTGAGCTGGTAACGACCACTGCCGGCGTATAAATCCACCAGTGCCATGGGCTTTGGTTTGCGATTTAGGTAGGCGTGAACAATCGAAAGAACTGCGTGTTTGTGCACGTCAGCGAAACTGCCGGCATGAAAATCATGTACGTAACTAAGCATAATGAAAGCAAGAAACCCTATAGGCCTGCTGGATGCCAGCAGGCCGAACGCAGAGAACAACGCCTACCCTAGATAGGCGTTGCGAATGACGGCAGTTTACGCCATTCGCGCCTGATCTGCCGCGCTTTCTGCTTTAGCCGCACCGCTAATGTTTGATTGAGGCGTGCGCGCCTGAGCCGCGTTAGAGGAAGCGGCGCGAGCTGGGGCGGTGTTTGATTGTGGCACGCCGTAAAACTTTTCGATGATAGCGCGGTAACGATTGACCTCTTCCTGCCAGCGACTATCGTTCCAGCCAAGTACTTTTTGGCAGGCTTCTCGTACGGCGGGCAGAGCGGATTCGCCGCCGTCGGTTAGCAAGTTGCCGAGTCGTGTGCGGCGCAGCATAAGGTCATCGAGATGGACGACTTGCTCGTTATTGAGCACCCAATTAAGGGTGTCACGTAACATCTCCCCTTCAGGCATTGCGACGAGTGGGTGGCCCAGTGTTCCAAAGATTTTTACTGCGGGATTAAAGCTCGTTGTCTTGCTTGAGGCGGCTTGCTTATGTGCCTTATCCGACAACAGTCCCGCAACGTTGAGCGCATCGAGTGCAATTAATCGAAATGTAGTGAGCTTGCCGCCGCTTACCGAAACAATGCCATTGGCTTTCCAAACAGCGTGGTCGCGTCGTTCCGCTGACGGATTAACGCCCTTACCTGAGGCAATGATCGGTCGAACACCGGCCATGGTGGAAATAATATCGGCGCGACTTAGTTGAACGGCTGGGAAATGAGCGTTGATTAAGCGCAGCAAGTAATCAATTTCGTCTTCGGTGCAAAACGGTTCGTGGTCCAACGACCCTTTGTGATCAATATCGGTCGTGCCAATGCAGGTGCGACCTTCCCACGGGAAAACGAAGACTGGGCGCTGATCAACGGGATTGAGCAGCGTAAAGCATTGTTTAACGGGTAGCTTTTCTGCCGCCACAAACAAATGACTGCCGCGCTGGGGGCGGACCCGTTCACTGGCGGCAGACAGATTATCTGCCCAAGCGCCGGTTGCATTAATGACGTGAGTTGAACTGAGTGTAAAGCTATCTGTTGCATCGCCGTCTGTTGTTTTAACGACAACGTGAAAGCCTTCGCTTTGATGGTCTATATGCTCAACTTTAAGGTAGTTACAGGTTTGCGCACCGCGCGATGTCGCATCGTGAAGTACGCGCATAACTAGGCGTGTGTCGTCGGTCAAAGCATCGGTATAGATCATGCCGCCGCGAAGATTGTCGGCAAGCAACTCTGGGGCTAGATCGAGGACGGCCTCGCGTGATAGCCAGCGGTGATCACGAATGCCAGCAAGGAAGTCGTAAAGCCACAGTGCGCCCTTTAATGCCCAGCGACCAGGGAATATGCCTTTGCGCACCGGAAATAAATAGTCTTTACGGACGACCAAATCAGGTAGCTCGTTAATTAGCCGTTCACGTTCTAGCAGCGAGTGACGGGTTAATCGAAAGTCTCCTTGTGACAGGTAACGCAAACCACCGTGTACCATTTTCGAGGATCGACTCGAGGTGCCCCAAGCGTAGTCCCGCTGCTCGACTAACAGCGCACGAAGACCTAATCGTGCCGCTTCCTGTAAAATCCCTGCGCCGGTTATGCCCCCGCCAACGACTATCAGGTCCCACTGGGTTTGTGCCAGTGTTGCTGGATCTGGGCGTTGACCTGTCATGTTACTCTCCTGCGGCGGTGCTTAATCGGTAAGGAAATCGGCGATGAAATCAGTACCTAAAATATGGATTGGATGCCTCAGCTTTTGCCGACGCACGACTTCATGTTAACCAGCGTCGTATTAACGACTTTGGCGTATGCGCCTCTTCTTGCTGAAGCGCCTTAATCATCGACGTAATACTCTCTGCCACTTGTTCACGCATTGCCCAGAGCACATTGGGGTCGTCGTGCTGACCGCTCAGTGATTCGGTACTAATGGGTTGACCTATACGAAAGCGGAACTGTTTTGGCCGTGGAATAAGTGTCGGGCCGATGCCGCGGACCAGTGGCATAAATAGGTCGCCGCCGCGCAATGCGTCGTTGATACGGGCATTCCTTAGCAGCCTCTGGCCGATTCGGCTGGCGAGAATATCATTGCCATCAAGGACTATCTTGTAGGTTTCATCACATCCGACTGAAGCAAAGGGGACAATGTCGAAGCCGTTTTCGATTGCCATGCGGGCGAAGCCTGTTCGTTTCTTCCAGACCAGCTGATTGAGCTCACTTTTACGCTTGGCAACTTCTCTCGCTCCGCCAGGGAAAACCAGTATCCATTGTTTTTGCTGCATTAAAGCGCGGCAATTTTCAGGGGTGCCGGGCAGCGCGCCGAACCGGGTTAGCTGGGAGCCCCAAACAGGTACATTAAAATGCGCGTGGTCACCTAAGCTGCGAGGAAAAACGCCTGTTTGCCGGTATAACTCATACACGAACAGCGGCGAATCAATAACGCCAAATAGAGCGTGATTGCCGACCAAAAGTGCTGGGCGTTGCGGTTGTATATTCTCGGCACCGTCGAGTGTCGGAGAGAAATAGAGGCGTTGTAAGGCGGTCATTCTTCCCAGTTCGGCAAGGCTTGGTGGTGTGAAATCGATGTAATTTCGTTCAGTCATTGGCAGCTATAACCCCATTTGATGCGATGGTACGTGGAACACGGATGACGCGCTTAGCGTCAATATAGGGACTAATTTATCACGGCTGAGCGGCATATCGTTTTTTCCTGACACAAAAGGAGGTAGTCTTGCGACACGGCAACACTTCTAGGACTGGAGCAGATATGAAAAAGTTAGCAGGCGGCGTATTGATGGTTTCAGCAGTACTGGTAAGCGGGTGTTCAACGATCAACCCGTACACCGGCGAGAAGCAAATGAGTAAGGCTGGCGCCGGCGCCATGATTGGTGCTGCGACGGGTGCGCTTATTGGTATTGCGACCTCCGATAATGCAAAAGAACGCAAAGAGCGGGCCTTAGCTGGGGCTGGAATCGGCGCTGTGGCAGGTGGCGGCGTTGGTTATTATATGGACGTCCAAGAGGCTAAGCTACGCCAGAAACTTGAAGCATCTGGCGTGTCTGTTACTCGTGATGGCGACAACATTATTTTGAATATGCCGGGCAACATTACCTTTGATACGAATCAATCAATGGTTAAAGAATCGGTGAAGCCGGTACTGGATGCTGTGGCGGAAGTGCTGAATGAATACAAGTCGACCATGATTCAGGTTGGCGGCCACACAGATAGCACGGGTGGCGATCAGTACAACCTTCTGCTTTCGCAAAATCGCGCACAAGCGGTTGCAAACGTAATGTTCGGTTTTGGTGTTATGCCGGTCCGAACGGATGTTGTTGGTTTTGGTGAAACGTCTCCAATCGCATCGAATTCTTCTGAATCCGGTCGAGCGCAGAACCGCCGCGTAGAACTCACGCTGGTTCCGTATACGAAGTAATTTTTTAGCAGGCCCAGGGTAAGCTCTAACTGGGTGCTGCCGCCCTACTGTTGCGGGCAAAAGAAAAGCCTGAACCGAACTGACTGCGATAATTCTGCAAAGAAAAGTTTCAGTCAGAAAGGTTCGGGCTTTTTTGTGTCTCTCATGAAGTCTTGCGCCCTTCGATTGAAGCCTATCGCGTGCAGACAGCCTCCAACAAAGCCAACACCGCTGACCTTGTGGGGGGATGCCTTCAGGCGATGGGTTTTCGGCTTTGCGAATACTGGCTCGCGTGCAAGCACCCTCCCACACAAACCAAACACCGCTGACCTTGTGGGAGGCTGCTTGCAGGCGATAGGTTTTCGGCTTTGCGAATACTGGCTCGCGTGCAAGCACCCTCTCACACAAACCGCCGCCGCCGACCTTGTGGGAGGCTGCTTGCAGGCGATAGGTTTTCGGCTTTGCGAATACTGGCTCGCGTGCAAGCACCCTCTCACACAAACCGCCGCCGCCGACCTTGTGGGAGGCTGCTTGCAGGCGATAGGTTTTCGGCTTTGCGAATGCTGGCTCGCGTGCAAGCAGCCTCCCACACAAACCGCCGCCGCCGACCTTGTGGGAGGCTGCTTTCAGGCGATGGGCCTCGAACGACTAACCGGCCTCTTCGTACAGCGGCTTAGAGAGTTCTGCCCAGTCCACCTCGCCATCATCGAGCAAGTTTTCGAACTGTAGAATGCCCAGACTCTCGAACTTGGGGCGAACGCTATCGGTTAATAAACCGATGCGATTGAGGTTCGGAATAATACGAGTGAATAACAGCATACGGAACTGCTGCATGATGGATGACTCAAGAACTTGCGCTCTAGCCTTCTCAGCATCCCAGCCAAAGTGCTCAAAAACGTCGGTGCCGATAAGCCGTTCGCGCATCACGACACAGGCCTCATAGGCGAATTGTGCCCTCTCCTCGCGCTCTTCGTCGGTCAGGGTTTTCACAAAGTCTTCCAGATAATTAACACCAAAAGTGACATGGCGTGCTTCGTCACGGATCACCAAGGTGATGATATCTTTTAACAGTGGGTCCTTTGCGGTGAGCTTAAGTGTATTGAAGGCGGCCAGTGCGAGTCCTTCGATAATGATTTGCATGCCAATAAACTTAAGGTCCCAGCGCGGATCAGTGAGGACTTTATCGAGAAGCGCCTTTAAGTGTTTATTGACTGGATAAAATATGCCGATTTTTTCCTGTAAATACTTAGTGAAGACTTCGACATGGCGGGCTTCGTCAAATGTTTGCGAGGCGGCATAAAGCTTTGCGTCAAAGGTTGGTGCGCATGAGGCGAGTTGAGAGGCAACAAGCAAGGCGCCCTGCTCACCATGGACAAACTGGGCGAGCATCCAGGCTAAATTATGCCAGCCGAAACGAAGCCTTTCTTCGTCGGACAGCGCTTCAAAGGTGGCCCAGCCTTTAAAGGGGTTTAGATTTTCATCCAGTGGGGCGAGATTTTTAGGAAAGTCTTGTTGCCAGTCGACGTCGATCTCAGCGTTCCAGTTGAGTTCTTTGCCGAGGCGGTAGAGCTTGCGAATACGATCATCGGCACTGGAATAATCCCAGTTGTAATGACCCGTAAGCGGTGTGCTAAAGATCTCGACGACATCTTCGACATGCGCGGCGGTCAGCTTATCTTCGATATCAGCGTGGCCTGGGCCGTCCCAGCTTTGGTAGAAACTCACCTCGGTTGGTGGCTGACTGACGTGCTTTATTTTCATGCCGGCTCCTGTCAATACGAATAGTTATACCCAACTAACAGTATGCCTCCGCCGGAGGTTCAGCCAATGCAAATGGCGACAAAATACAGCCTGTATACAACTCGTTTCGAGCTGTATATTTGTTAAAATTCAATGGGTTGAGGGTCTATCTTAATCCTTTTACTCGGACAGTAAAAAGTGCGCTCGCGCGATAGCAATAGGGTCTTCGCGGCGAACCTGCCATGCGCTGATATGCACGTTCGCGACACGCCGACCGAGACGTGTGATGCTGCATTCGACGTAGGTGTCTCGCACATGGCCCGCGCGTAGATAGTCGACCGTGAGATCGATAGTCTTGGGAATACGCGGTTCGCCCATCTCCAGAAGAATAAACAACAGTGCGGCCTGCTCCATAAAGCCCGCAACCGCTCCGCCGTGCAGCGCAGGTAGGGTTGGATTGCCAACATTGGTGTCTTTACTGGGGAGGATGAAATAGAGCTCTTCCCCGCGCGAGACAACCTCAATGCCAAGAAAGCGTGCGTACGGAACGCGGTCAATAAGGGCTTGATAGCTTTCAGTGCCATTACGGCAGTCTTCCACCCACTGTTTAATATTTTTCATTATGCCGCCCCTTCGCCTGCAACAACTGTCGCCGCGTTGTCGACCTGCATTCTCATGTAGGTGGCAAGTCCAGTGGCGATAGGCTCATCAGAGTCTTCTGCGAAGGCTTCAAACTTTACGAAGGCAATATGATCAGATAGCCGATAGCACTCTGCTTCGCCGAATATGGCCTTGCCTGGGGTTGGTGCGCGCAAATGGTCGATACGAAAATCAATCGTTGGCGTAATTTCAAAGACGGGAAATACCCGCAACGCATTTGCTAGGCCGCCAAGTTGATCGAGGAAGGCAAAAATAGCACCGCCGTGGATCATGTTGGTATCAGGGTTACCCACCAGCCGTTCTTGCCATGGTAAACGGGCACGTACTGATTGCTCGCGTGCTTCCAGTATTTCAATGCCAAGCTCTCGGGAATGGCGTACCGCCTCTACGTAGCGTTCGCACATTTGGATACGGGTAAATTCTGGAGCGGATTTATTTGTCACGGCGGCCAATTGATGTAGTGGGAAACTGCGGCAAGATTACCTCCCTCCTTCGCCGCTGAACAGCGCCGCACTCAAAGAATTACGTTATTTACCATTTAGGAAGTCCGCGATAATGAGCCGAAGTCGTAAGCTGAAGTCCGCCTGGCGGGCAGTGACGCACGCCGTTGAGCGGCGCACTCATCCGCAAAACTTTATTCTGAATGATAAGACGCCGTGGGTGGAGGTTTACCGTGACGGCATTATGGCGGTGCGTCATTACACCTTGCCACCTATGGATGCGATATCCGTTGACGGGCACCCCGTACCGGTTAGCAAGACAGCACATAAAACCCCTATTTTGCTTATCCCTGCGCTGGGTATTCAGGCGTGGACATGGGACCTGATGCCCAGTCGTAGCATGGTGCGCTACCTAATGGCGCGCGGTTATGAGGTTTATTTATTGGATTGGGGCAAGCCTTCCCTTTCTGATCGTGAGCTTGGCTTAAACACTTATGTGAATGAATGGATGCCGGCCGCGGTCGCAGCTGTACGTCGTCATGCAGAAGTTAAGCAAATTAGTCTTGTGGGCTACTGCATGGGCGGTTTGCTAGCGATGATGTATCTCGGTGCGTTTCCTGATGCGCCGGTGCGGAATCTAAGCACCATTGCCAGTCCGGTCAATTTTCACAAAAGCGGTGGGTTTGGTTCAATGATGGCGCTGTTAAGTTACCCTGCCCTCAAAATCCACGATTGGTTTCAGCTACGCCTGGAACCATTAAATACTAAGCTATTTCATATTCCCGCTAGCGTCTTGTCCTTCGGGTTCAAAATGACGAATCCACCGGGCGTGGTGGCGTCCTATATCGATCTGGTTCGTAATCTAAGTGATCGAGAGTACGTTACCGGCCATATGACGATGGGTCAGTGGTTTAACGATATGGTCGATTATCCCGGCGCGACTGTACGTGAAGTCATTGAAAAAATGATTATCGCAAACAGTTTGGCGGGTGGCCGAATTCGAATAGGTGATCAATTTTCCGATTTTACTAATATTCGCTGTAGCCTACTCGCCTTTGCAGGCACAACGGATCGTATTGTTAGCGTTCAAGCAGCAAAAGATATTATGCGCTTAACGTCATCTACAGATCGTCGTTTTGAAGTGGTGCCCGGTGGGCATGCGGGAGTGTTTGCTGGCAGCAAAGCGCCGAGTCATGCGTGGAGAATTATTGCGGACTGGTTGGCCGCGAGGTCCGACTAACGCAACGAAGCGAAGCGTTAGTCGGATGGGCAATGCTGGCGTGTTACTTCATTGACGCCAATAAGTCTTCGGCGGTCTGACTGCTATAACGATAAAACAGCAGCGGTACACGGGCAGCGTTAGGATCGTCCAGTTGTGGAATGGCCCCTTTAATAAAGGTCCAGCGCATTTTCAGTGTTGCTAGCAAGCGCTTTACATCCGGTTCCGCGGAGCGCTTCTTCTCAAGCTCAGCCATATGCATTTCAAAGGCCATCGCATCGGATGAAAATGCCATGGCGTCTTGTTTGGTGCCAGTGTTAATGCCGGCAGACGGGAATGTCGATAGAGCAAGATATTCGGACGACATTCTGAGCAGCGCGACACCGAGCTGAAGCAGTTCGTCATGGCCGCCCTTTTCTGCGGAGGTTAAGTTTTTCTGCAATTCGTTATGTAAATCGACAGTCAGGCTGTTAATTTCGCTGAAAGCGTTAAAGTCTGCATAGCCAAGTGACGCAAGCGGGTTATCAACCGCACGGTCAGACAGCGCAGACCACAGCTTCACCACTTCGGCAGCCGAGTCTTTTTCTGCGGCGTTGCTTGCTTGTTGGCCTAGTTCATCAACCAGCCCACTCCCTTCTGCAATGACATCTTCAAGGGCGTCGAGGTCCTGCGGTGCATTGCCGCGCACGGCAAGCTGATGGAATCCCATGCGGACGCGCCAAGTCTCCATCTGTAGTGCGCTCAACGTCTCATATTTAAACGCGGCAGACGCCAGTGGCGAAAGAAGAGTTAGGCTCAGTAATATTAATATTCTTTTCGTCATGTGATTCATCTTCCTTGTGAAGTCGCTTTGTAATTGTTGTTGTCGCTGGTCATCTCGCGCGCCGCATGCAGGTTTGCATTAGGTGGTGCGAATGCCTATTGAAACTGCTTCAGTAAGCGCTCCAGTTGCTTTATATCAGACTCAGGCATCTTGCCGATATATTTTTCAAGCACTTCTGGACTGGTATATTGCAAGGTAACGTACGTCAGCTGGATCAGAAAGCTTGTTACGCTAAGAAACCAAAATAATCCGCCGAAAATCACCACCAAAACCGAATTGGCCGAGTTAGGCGTGCCAAAGCGGTTCATCCCTCTATCGCCTTCTCCCACCAAAAGATAAAGAGAGAATAGTGGCGAAATTATCGTAACGATAAATAGCAGGTTCGGGGCGTTGGGGTTAACCAGCAATATTGGAATGGTAAGCAAAGGAGATAGCATCAAGAAAACGAGCCAGCCACTACGGCCCATATCATGGAGTCGACGCACTGCAAGAGAGACGGAATAAAGTAACCACAAAACGGCAAACACTATAACAGACAGTGATGATGCAAATACCGCTGAAGGACCAGAGAACATTGCGGCTGATAGAATAAAGAAAAGAGCCGCCAGTAAGAAAAGGATCAAGCCCGCGGTAAGGCCATAGCAGGCAAAACGAAGCCGGTTGAGTCGTTGAGAGAAACTAAACGCTTGGACATCCTCATAAATAATATGGCCCTTGCCCTGATAGCCCGCCCTTGGAGCTCGATAGTTTTCTTCATGGTCACTATTCTGCATCGTCTTCCCCTTCCGTCTTTTCTTCTGTTTCGCGGTCTTGCTCGGCCGCCACAGGCGAAGCATCTTCCCAGCGCTTGAATGCTTGAATATCTGTGCGAAACAGGCTGACGACTTTGGCGATGACAGCAATATCGTCAAGCAGACCAAGCGCCACGATAAAGTCTGGCACAGCGTCGAGAGGGACTAGGAAATAAATGAGTGCGCCAAGCAGTGCAATGATGGAACGCATAGGAATGGCACGATAACGTCCGGTCGCCCAAGCAGCGACAAGGCGCGCCATCGTTTGTACATCGCTAAATGAATCCCCTAGCCTGCCACGGTAGTGGCTTGCTAGTTTTGCCGCTCGGGTCGAGATGCGTGCCGCCACCTCAGGCCGATTAACAATGGCCTTAGCGTTTTTCGCCGCGTTATCAAGCCACGGATTCTGGCTCATCTACTCGCCAGCTCGCGATGTAAAGCAGTGAATTCCTCTGTCATCTTATGTTTGGGCGATAGATACACTAGAGGCATTGCTCGGTCATGAGACTCACGCATGATGACGCTGCTGGATATATGGTTGTTGAGCATGGGCAGCCCTTCCTTCGTCAATTCCTCGACGAGCTGGCGCGGCAAGTTGGCACGAGGCTGGAATTGATTAACGATAATGCCTTCCACTTGCAACTCGTCGTTGTGATCATCTCGCGCTTCTTGAATATTATCGAGCAAGGTATAAAGCGCTTTTCGAGAGAAGGCGTCACAATCAAAAGGAATAAGAACGCGAGTGCAGCCAATCAGGGCGGACAGTGTATAAAAGTTGTACGCCGGCGGTGTGTCGACATAAATAACGTCGTACTCTTTTTCGAGCTTTAAAAGCAGACTGCGGAACTTATAAATCTTGTGCTTGGATTCGAGCATATGCTCAATTTCACCAAGCTCAGGATTAGAGGGGATTACAAATAGATTTTCAAACTGGGTGGGATGAACGTATTCGTTAGCATTTTTTTCTTTGACGCGAAAAGAGAGCGTCTGTCCAAAAAATGTACCGATGTTTGGTTTCGGACCTTCGCTGCCGGCGAAGGCATCCATACCGAGTAGATATTGACTGGCATTGCATTGAGGGTCGAGATCCACAACCAGTGTTCTTTTACCTTGCGACGCGCTAATCGCTGCGAGATTGACGGTAATGCTGGACTTCCCTACCCCACCTTTCTGGTTGAATACCACCCGACGCATTGCTGACTCCCTGTATGAAAACGACTAAATGCGCCTAATCATACACAGCCTAGGCTACGCCGGGCCAGCTCTGCGCGGTTATTCTCGGCGAATCGTTTATTCTTTCCGAATCGTTTCGCCTTGTCGCAACGTCACAAATTCTTCCGCTGAGGTTGGATGTATGCCGATGGTGCGATCAAAGTCGGCTTTCGTTGCCCCCATACGCACAGCAACGGCAAAACCTTGGACGATTTCCGCGGCTTCCTCTCCGGCCATATGCAGGCCAACCACTCGATCAGACGCGTCGTCGACGATGAGTTTCATCATGGTGCGTTGCTGAATGTCACCCAGCGTATAGCGCAGTGGCCGGAAGGTGCTGCGATAAACACGAATGACGGAATGCTTGTCTAGCGCTTCTGTTTGGGAAAGGCCAATGGTGGCGATATTAGGATGTGAAAAAACAGCGGTCGGAATGTTTGCGTAATCAACGCTTTGAGCAGAGGTTTGCGCCGAAGCGTCACCGAACAGATGATTGGCCAGCCACATACCTTCCGCAAGCGCTACGGGGGTGAGCTGCACACGATCAATCACATCGCCGATGGCATAAACTCCCGGTACATTGGTTTCAAATTGGTCATTAACCATGATCGCGCCATTTGCTTTCGTTGCGACATCGACGCCGGAAAACAAATTGCTGACCTTAGGCACTCTGCCTGTCGCGTAGAAGACTTCATCAACCCGAATCGCGCTGTTATCGCTTAAACGAATGGTTTTGCCACTACCGTCCTTCTCGATAGCGGTTACGTCGGTATTAAACCGCAGGGCAACGCCGTCAGACGCCATAGATGTGGCGACATGTTGGCGTATGTCGTCATCAAATCCCCGTAGAAACAATTCACCGCGGTAGATTTGTTCAACTTGAACACCAAGGCCATTAAGAATCGATGCAAATTCACAGGCAATGTAGCCACCGCCTACGACGACAGCTGTCTTCGGGAGCACCGGCAAAACAAACAAATCATCTGACAGCAGCGCATGCTCCGCGCCTGGGATGTCGGGCATAAATGGCTGGCCACCTGTGGCAACGATAATATGCTTTGCGACCAACGATTGGTCATTGACGATCACGGTGTTGTTCGCAGTGACCTGGCCGTAGCCACGAAATATGGACACTCCTGCGCCATCGAGTAACTTTTCATAGATACCGTTAAGTCGGCTGATTTCTTTGTCTTTATTGCCACGAAGCTGGGGCCAGTTCACAGCACCAACCTGCGCGGTAAAGCCATAGTTCTCAGCCAGCTCAGCCATGGCTGTAAACTCAGAGGCGTAAGCAAACATTTTTTTCGGTACGCAGCCTACATTGACGCAGGTCCCACCAAAGAAACGGCCTTCAATAATTGCCACTCGGGCGCCAAGTGTCGCAGCAATGCGGGCGGCACGAACGCCGCCCGATCCAGCACCAATGACGACAAGATCGAAGTTGTTATCCATTCTTTGTTCCTTTTGAGGTGTACGCTCGCCGAGTATTGATAATGCCTCGGCGGGTACGAAGCGATTTGGAGTAGTTTGCGCATGGCGTGAGAAAATAAACAGGCTGTTATAGGAATTTCATCAATAGGTAAAATTAATCAGGTCGTCGTTGCTGGCGTAGGTGCAGCTTTCGCCCCTTCCCTAAGCCCTGATAGCCGATATTTAGCGATTACATTTAATCTAATACATAGGGATCCGAGCAATTGGTGGAGCTTCAGAGCGCTTACCCTGGCGAAGATAAAGCCCCTTCTCGATGGGAGGCCACAGCTCACTGAGCGTTACTGAATTAATGCCGATCACCATACGGGCGTTGTGTCGTCGCAGTAAGCGCGGCGACACAACGCCGCAGGCGTGAGCAATGACTTCGAGCTCTTTGCAGATATGCCGATTGTAGTTCGCCACGCGCGTAGCCTTGTCTGACGGGACGAGCCCGCGCTGTAATTTTGGATCATGTGTCGTCACGCCGGTCGGGCAAGTATTTTGGTGGCATTGCAGAGCTTGAATACAGCCTAGCGCGAACATATAGCCACGCGCAGAAACGATAAAGTCCGCGCCCAGTGCAATTGCCCATGCCGCCATGTTTGGCGTCAGCAGCTTACCCGAGGCGACCACGCGCACCCGTTCACGCAAGCCGTAGCCGTCCAGTAAATCAACCAGTAGCGGTAACGATTCCGCTAGGTGCAGCCCCACGTCATCCATCAGGGACATTGGAGCGGCGCCGGTCCCGCCGTCACCGCTATCAACCTGTATATAGTCCGGCGCGGACTCGACGCCGCGTTCATGTATCGCGAGGAACAAATCTTCTAGCCAATACCAAGTACCTACAACTAGCTTAATGCCCACGGGCTTGCCGGTGACTTCGCGGACGCGATGAATAAGATCCAGTAACTCTCCCGCATTGCAGACATCGGGCTGTCGATTCGGGCTGATCGATGCTTTGCCGATCGGAATGCCGCGGATTGCCGCAATTTCCGAAGATACCTTTGCTGCGGGCAGAATGCCGCCCTTGCCCGGCTTCGCACCTTGGCTGAGCTTAATCTCAAACATCTTTACCTGTGCATGGGCGGCAACCGCCGCTAGGCGCTCATCGCTTAATTCTCCGTCGTCGCCGCGAACGCCGTAACGCGCAGTGCCAATCTGGAAAATGAGGTCGCAGCCGCCCTCTAAATGGTATTCAGATAACCCGCCCTCGCCCGTGTTGAGCCAGCAGTCGGCCATCGATGCGCCTTTAGACAGCGCTTGAATTGCGGGTCGGGACATGGCGCCATAGCTCATGGCTGAAATGTTGTGAATCGACTTGGCTACATAAGGCATGCGCGCATAGGGGCCAATCATCATTGGCTGGGTTGCCACTGCGCTGCCGTCTAGTGTGGGGTACGGGTCATTGAGGAAAATCACCCGCCCTGGGGCCATCATATTCTTGGTGGAGCCGAACGGCACCATGGTTGAAAGGTCTTTCGCAGCACGGTAAACCCATGACCGCTGTGCGCGGTTAAAGGGCAACTCCTCTCTGTCCATCGCGAAAAAATACTGCCGGAAGAACTCGCCAAGATGCTCTAAGAAGTAACGAAAACGGCCTATTAGCGGGTAATTTCGTCTAATCGTATGGGTTTTCTGGAAGAATCGATCCTGTAGCCAGAAAATACAGGACACCACAATGCCAACCAGCAATAGCGCTACAAGAGCGATTACGGCCACATCGGCGATCATGTCGACCCACGAATGCATTCGAGTACTCAGCATTATCCGACTCCCTCCCGTGGCACCCTAGTTGTTTCCACTATAGACGCTATGACTATAAAGCGGATATCGGCCGAGTGGGAGGGGTGTGACTGCGCCAGAGCGCAATCGATTGCACAATCCTTAACAAATTGGGTGAGCGACGGAGATTCGTGACAGATGTAGTCAACTCCGCCACAATGGTACGTTCGCCCCCCAGATAATGCATCTTGTCTGGAAACAACATGAACAATGGGCGAGCTTCGCTATTATCGATTTCGCCTCTTGAGGAAATGGCTGCATTGGATGTCGTTATAAGCGATACAGGGCCGGGGCTCAAAACGAAACTGGGAATAATAAAAATGTCTGTTCGCCCTTTGCTGGCAGTGCTTTTGGCTGTCGGCGTCACATTCGGCTCTACACTTGCCCAAGCTGAAACGGTCTATAAGTACCGCGATAAGGCTGGTGGTGTGTTATTCACCGACCGCGGCACAGACCAAGTCAGTAACGAATATGTATTGCTTAGTGTACGTAAAGGTTGGACATACAAAACTGGCAAGCTGACGGATGCTAAACGCGATCAATTTGATCCGGAAATTCAATATGCGGCGAGCTCCTATTCCGTCAACCCCGAACTGATCAAATCCGTCATCCATGCCGAGTCTTTGTTCGATCCTTTTGCTGTCTCTCGAGTGGGCGCGCAGGGATTAATGCAGCTAATGCCCGAGACAGCCAGTTATCTTCGCGTATATGATCCTTTTGATGCGCGTCAAAACATTCAAGGCGGCGCCCGCTTCTTAAGCTATTTAATGGGCAAGTTTGACAAGATTGAGCACGTCCTGGCTGCGTATAATGCAGGTGAAGGAAACGTTCGCCGTTACGGTGGCATCCCACCATTTAAAGAAACTCAAGGCTACGTCAAAAAAGTGATGGAATTAATGCCTCGTTATAAAGTCCAGCTACGCCCCCGCACTGCCGCGTTAGATGAGTTTGCTGCGAATAATTAGAGGACGTCTGCAAAACCGTGCGGTTTGATGTTTTGCGCCTGCCCTGCGAGCGATCCGTCCCAAACCCAAATCCAAACCCAAATCCAAACCCAAATCCAAACCCAAA